>Ga0256829_1000146_pt1 | contig 90807 bp, 81 predicted proteins | sample 131447metaG_FD_185979 | JGI IMG/M metagenome (GOLD analysis project Ga0256829, IMG submission 185979) | Hydrothermal vent microbial communities from Lau Basin, Pacific Ocean - 131-447 | ecosystem: Environmental > Aquatic > Marine > Hydrothermal vents | place: Pacific Ocean: Lau Basin | collected... | reverse complement strand
TCGCGGATGATCAAACCGGCGAACATCACCTATTTCCGCCATGAACGTGGCCGCCCCAATCAGGGCAACCCCGCGCAGGGCTTGCAGCGCCTCTACCGCCGGACCCAGCGACCAGTCAGCAACGATAGCCTCAATGCTGGTTGTCAGACGGTCCACGCGTTCACCGGCGTGACGTTCCGCAAGCACCATCTCCTGCAAGGCGGTTTGCTGGACCGGGTGATCAAAGGATTGGCTCTGCAACCAGCGCCGATACCGCATCGTCCAAGTACTGGGGCTCTGGTAGGTGCGGCCATGCCTGAGCAGAAATGACGATATCATCTGGCGTTTCTGGCGTTTATCGCCGACTGCACTTTCGCGCGCCCGGACCAGATCACGGATCGCTTCATGGGTCTCGTCGGGCACCCAGATCGGGGTCAGTTCCCCCGCCCGCAATAGCCGCGCCAACCGTTCGGCATCCCGCCTGTCCGTCTTCACACGGTCCCCGGGTCTTACCGGGGTAAGGGACGGGGCAATAACAGAGCAGTCAAAACCAAGGGCTTTCACCTGGCGGTAAAGCCCATATCCGGTCGGCCCGGCTTCATAGCATATGTGCAGATGCTCAAACCGGCTGGCGAGGTTTTTTAACAGCTTTTCCACCGCCGCATTGGTCGTCAAAATAGTTCCAAACCCCCTGACCTCGCCATCTCTTCCGCCTTCGGCAATCGCAACCGCGTGCGAATTCTTGGAAACATCAAACCCGATGAATGCTTCTTTCTTCATGTCCTTCATAACGATCCTCCAAAATTAGGGGCAGCTCAATGCCAGCCCCGCCTTCAGAGTTCAGGCCAGGATCAGCGCAGGTCAAGCTGTCGTACAAAAGACATGCGGTCTTACGATACAAAAGCAATGGCCACCCGTTACGGTATGACAGCCGTGGCTTTCGTCACCTAATCAAAATCAAAGTCCCCACCATCATCCCCGCTGTCGTAATCGCCAAAGGACTCGGCCATGGCCACGAAAGGCAGGGCCGAGCCGTCGGCGTTGATACGTTTTCCGCCAGCATCAAGATGCAGGGTTCGCCGGGCTTTGAATGCCAGCGCGAACAGCAATGCACCGATCAGGGCAAGGGCGATCCCGATCGTGATCGCCGCTTTGATATCGTCGCCGGGCATGCCCCGCGCGCGCATTGAGGAAACGCCGAAGGCCATCGTGACGGCCCCCAACAAGGCGGCGAGCGACAGGATCATCACGATCCAGCTGCGCCAGCCAAATCTGCGTTGTTGGCGGGTGGGCGAGCGCAGTACGCTTTCGGTGTTTCTGGTCCCCGTTTTGGAGGGCATTGGGGGTGGCGGTGCGAAGGTCCGCTTGCCAAACACCGTGTCGCAGGCCGCCTGTGCGGTCAGTTCCGCGTCGGTTTCAGGGCAGAAAATCGCCCCCCCCTGCCCGATAAAGCTGAAATCCCCCGTTGGCCCGCGTGTTATCACATGAGGCGGGCACGCGTCGTTGCCCGCCGGTGTGTCCAGCGGCGCAAGATGAAGCATCGCGCTCAGCACCTGTTCGCGGCCAAGCTCGCCTCGCGACTTGGTGACGTGATCGCCGTCCGCTGTGGACCAATCATCGGATATTCCTTGGGTCTCTACCTCGATTGTCGTGGCCATCATATTCTCCTTGGCTGTCGTCAGTTGCACATGACCGCGTTTCGGTCTCCCTCAAGGGTTGCCGCCATATGCCTTACGATTGCGTCATAGGCGCGTTTCTGACTGGCCGGATAACGGAAATAGACGTGATTGCCGATCATCGGGTTGCAACCTGTCATGACCACGACTTTTTCGTAAATGATGTCGCCGCCCAGAAATCCCGAATAGGCAAACCAGTTCTTTTTGGCGGCGCTGTAAACGATATCGAGCCCGTCATCACGCGCATATCCCAGCGTTTCGCGGCGATAGGCCGAAACAGTGTCAGCAGTCACGATGAGATCACCGAAGACCAGGATCTGCCCCCGTCCGTCATCGGAAACCCAGGTCTGACCGTCGCCGTTCTGCGAGGCAGGCTCGGGCGAGAACCCATGTGCTGGAACATCGGCCACCGTACCAAACCGTGCGTTGTGATAGATGCGCCAAGGGGTGGCGTAGGCGGGTGCTGTAACAAGTCCGATCCCCAGCGTAATCCCCAGACCAAGAAACCAACGGTTTCGCCACGGGGTATTTGACTTGGTTTTTTTGCTCATGGACATTTACCACCCATCCTTACAAAATCAGAACGATAGTGCTGGCACATATAGGCGTCCCAGCTTTGCGGTTGGACGCGCGATACGCTGGCGGTCCAGCGACCGGCGATTCCGTTGCCTTTCCAGTTGCCGTGAAACCCGTCCTTGTCGCGAACGCCTTTGAACCACCCCTGAATCAACCCACCACCGCCAGGGCCATGCCAGCGCCCGTCCAGCGTGCCCGATATCTTGCCACTCAGCGCGTCATACTGCCCGGTTGCCTTGGCGTTAAAGGGATTAACGGTTTGTTCGAAGACCAGATTGCCGTCGGCGCTGCCGGTCACGCGGGTCCCGTCAACCGTCATTCGGAACCTGCCGCCCTTGATTTTTGCCCCATATGCCAGATCGATTTGCGTGCCCGTAAAGCTCCCGGCAAAATCTTCGTTCAGAATTTCGACCGTGCGCTGCGGTATAGGCGCCGGTTTGGCCTTGGTCTTGAGTGCCGGTTTCGGAGTGGCTGGTTTGGGTTTTTTTGTGGCCACGGCTTTTGGCTTGGGTTTGCGTTTCACCTTGGGCTTGCGGCCTTCGTCGATAGCGTTCTTTTCGCGCGCAACTTTCGCCAGGGCCGCTTTTTTCAGCGCATTCTTATCTGTTTTCGCTTTTTTGCGCCGCGCCTCGCGCTCCTTTTTTCGGACCTCGCGCAAAATCGCCTTGTGGTAGGCGGCCAGCCTTGTGATGGTAAAAGGAACGTTTTCCAGGTTTCCTTCCTTGCCGCCCTCAGGGTTGTTGTACCGATCGACCACCCAGCCCCAAACCCTCGTCTTTTTGCCACGTATAAAGGCGCGCAGATGTGAATAATTCTCCCAGCCGAGGGGCGTTCGCATGACACCGTCGGCAAAGATCAGCTGTGAATGCGCTGCTTTCGCCCCATTCTCAAGTTTGCCACCAAAGGCGACCACCACATTGGCCGGAAGTTCGATATCGCCGGCCTTGGAGATGCGATCGGACTCGGCGTTGTAGATGTTGATCTTGCTCGACCCATCGGGATTGGTAATCCCTTTCATTTTCGACGGTGTCGACAGGGCCTGCGCGACCGTTTCCACCTCTATTCCGGGCGAGTTGAATACCGTGACCCGCGTCAGGTCCTTGCCGAAATCGAGTGCAATTCGCTGGGCAATGGTGCCGCCCAGAGAATGTCCGATCACCTCGATTTTACCCTTACTTTTGTATTTTGCGATCCACGCGGCAATTTTTTTCCTGCCGGATTCATATTGCGCCTTGCCGACCTTTAGCTGGCCCGACAAAATTTCGCCTACATCGGCCTTGGCGTCCTTTTTTTGGTCTCCGGATTTATCATCGAATTCCGAGCCGCGCGGCAAAATGATATACCGGCCGGTGTCCAGATCTTTGACCAGCGTCACCTGCAGACCGTTTTCCTTGTCAATCGAGTCAACATATTGCAGTCGGTTTTTCGCAAGGTTCTTGCGAAAGTAGGGATCCTTTCCCAATGGCAAGCCCTGCCCTTTTTTGCGCCCGCCCTGATAGGCCGTGAACTTGGCCATGCGTTCGCGATCCGCATCTGTGATCGCTCCTTTCTTGTGCCGCCAGTATTTCGCGCCGTAAGCATACGGAAATTTCTCGGCTGATTTTTGCTGTGCAAATGCGGGCGAAATCGATGTAAATGCGAGGGCAATTGTCGCGCCGACACACAAGACCAAGGCGTTTTGACACCAACGCGCCACAGGCAACAAAGCCAGTGTCATTGCGAAGCCTCGGAACGATAAAATGTCAGCGCCGATTGGGCCTCCGTGCTCCCCATATCCGCTGCCCGTGACAGATAATCGGTGCCGGTCTTGTTTGTGCTTTCGTCACCATCCTGAAGATATTGAATTCCCATGAAGGTGAGCGCATCCATGTCGCCTGCTTGTGCCGCCGCCAACATACGCGCAATGCCCAGTTTTCTGTCTATGGCAACACCGACACCGTCGATCAGCATCAGCCCGCTCATGTATTTAGCCTGCGCATTTCCCAATCCGGCTGCCTTGTCGGCCAAATCAAACGCATCAGCAGGCGACCCCGGTAACGCCTCGGCAAGTATGCCCATAGCGCGGTTGAGCAACGATTCAGCATCGCTCGGGTTACCAGATGACCCGGTTGCAGATGCTCCAGCGGCAGTTGCCGTTCCGGCCCCCCCCGCCTCTGCGCGCTTGCTGACAAAATCCCAACTGTTTTTTAGCAGGCCATCACCGCAATAACCCCAGACGATGCTGAATCCTGATGTCGAGACAGGACCAACCTGCCGCAGATGCCCCCAGTAATAGCTGCCCATGCGCGCGGTCGTACATTTGTGGCTGGACGCCGGTTCGGTCCAGATGCCGGACAGTTTCCCGTCTTTGTTGAGCCAAAGCCGAAACGATCCGTTGTCATCCGTATTTCCGTTCTCGGCGACATAGCTCCCTTTGTACTGCTTGCCATCCCAGATGATGGCCGTTTCGCCGAAACTTGTTCGCCACTGGCCCGCCAGGGAAATGTCGCCAAGGTTTGGCTCCGTCGATGCCGCGAGCGTGCCCTCGGTGACATCATCCGAGGCGGAGGTGTCTTGGCCCACGTCTGCGCCCGTGCGTCCTTTGGCAAGCATGGCGGTAATATTTTTCGTCGCTTGGTTGCTGCCGTTGATTGCGGCGGCGCGAAACAATTTAAGCGCGCGCACATCGTCCTGCGGCACGCCTTCCCCGTCGCGATACATTTCGCCCAGATTGTTTTGTGCACGCGCAAGATTTTGATCCGCCGCGCGTTGAAACCACTGGGCCGCGGTGGCGAAATCCTTACCCACGCCCAGACCGTTGTAATAGAGGATCCCCAGTGCATTCTGCGACGCCGCGTCCCCGGCTTCAGCCATCGACCTGAAGTGGCCAAGCGCGGCACCATAATCCTTATTGTTGAACGCATCGACGCCTGCCTGATACGAGTGCGCCCCCCTATTGGTGTCGCTGGTCAGGTATTTGTCGGCGCAGTCGAGCAGGACATTCACAGCCCTGCGCGTGCCTTGCAGCCTGAAGGTTTTCTTGCCCTTTGGCGTGGCAAAGGTAATATGCCGCCCGGATTGAATGGACTCCATCGACGGTTCATCATTTCCGATCAGGAAATCAAATCCGGTCGTCGTCGGTATCGTCGCCTTGACCTTACCAAACAGATGTTTGTCGATCACAACACGTGAGCGAAATGTCTTGCCTTTGCGCAACGTCCAATTCTTGTTGTAAAGCAGCACATGCAGGCCCGCGTCATCCAGTTTCAGAATGATCCAAAATTCGTCGTTGTTCTTGCGAGCTGCCAGATAGCAGGAAGTGGGGTTCCCCTGATCGTTGCCGCGCACCGCCCCGACCCAGACACCGGACTTGAGCGACCTGAGGTCCGATGCCGCCTGACCCGGAAGCGGATGAAAAACACCCAGCAATAGCGTCAGGGCCAAGATCCTGAAGACAAACGGCAGTTTGATTATGTCAAAGTCTTTATTTATTTTAGGTCCCTCCATGCGATGTGGCAAACTCGGAGGTCGATTGTCTTGAGGCGAATGCGTGGAATGCTAGAGGCACTTGCTCACAAAAACAATAAAATACCGGATAACTGGCTGTACGCCCTTGATATGAGGGGGCGTGGCTCACCTTTTCCGTGAAATTTCGACGCCACACTACGCCACTCATGGAAAAGCCGTGGAAATTGTGTGCGTCAAGTAAAGGTTATGCTCGGCGGGCGTCACGGTTCATCCCTTGATCGTCGTCCCGTCGGTTCACTCGCGGGTTCCCTTTGGATCGGTGGCATTAATCAACTGCACGACCAAGCGACCGGGCAGTTGGGAAAGGTCTGTAAATCGCAGACATACGAAATTACGGATATATACTTGACAGCATATTCGAGCATACGTATATGGTCGGTATGGAACAGATCGAAACCTTCCGCCTTTTGGGCGATGAAACAAGATTGCGGGCTTTGGCACTGATGGAAGATCAGGGTGAGCTTTGCGTGTGTGAGCTGGTGGCGGGGCTTGGGCTTTCGCAGCCGAAAATTTCGCGGCATATGGCGGCGTTGCGCGATGCGGGGCTGGTCGAGGGCCGACGGGATGCGCAATGGGTTTTTTACCGGATCAGCCGCGCGCTGGCGGGCTGGCAAAAGCAGGTGATTGCGGCGGCGCTGGAAGGCGTGGCGGCAGAGCCTGTCTTGCAAGAAGACAAGACAAGGCTTGAGAACATGAACAGCCGACCGATGCGCAGCACGGCGGCGTAAGTTACAGTCAGGCCGCGCGTAACACGGCGGCCCAGATAGAGGACAACAAAATGTTTGCGATATTCACGCGGCTGGCCGATTGGGCAGCCTACGATCTTCTGCGGCTTTCTGCCGACAGCAAATTGGGCGATGCGGTGCATTTCTTCGTTGAAGACGTGACTAAAATCTTTTTTTTGCTCACCATCATCGTTTTCGCGATCGGTTTTTTCCGCTCGATGCTCACGCCCGAGCGGGTGCGCCAAGTGGTGGCGGGGCGCTCGCGCTTTGCCTCTTACCCGATGGCGGTGAGCCTGGGCGCGGTGACGCCGTTTTGCTCCTGCTCTTCGGTGCCCTTGTTTATCGGCTTTCTGGAGGCGGGAATTCCGCTGGGGGTCACCATGGCCTTTCTGATTGCTTCGCCGATGATCAATGAGGTCGCCGTGGTGGTGCTGGCCGCCACCGTGGGCTGGAAAGTGGCGGCGCTTTATGTAATCGCGGGGCTGACCGTGGGCATTCTGGGCGGTTTGGCGATCGAGTTTTTCAAGCTGGAAAAATGGGTTGAGGAATATGTCTGGAAAATTCGCATGGGCGAAACCGCCATTCAGCAGGCGCAAACCAGCTTCAAGGCGCGACTTGGCTATGCCTGGGAGCAGGTGAAAGAGATCGTCGGCCGCATCTGGCTTTATGTGCTCATCGGCGTAGGGCTCGGGGCGGGCCTGCACGGGTTTATCCCGCAGGAATGGTTCGTGAAATACGCCTCGGTAGATAACATTTTCGCGGTGCCAAGTGCTGTGCTGATCGGCATTCCGCTTTATTCCAACGCCACCGGGGTGATCCCGATTGTCGATGCGCTGTTGAGCAAAGGCGTGCCCATCGGCACGGTGCTGGCCCTGATGATGTCGGTCGCGGCGATTTCGCTGCCCGAGATGATCATCCTGCGCAAAGTGCTCAAGCCCCAGTTGATCGCTACGTTTGCGGGCATCCTGTTTGTGGCCTTCATCGGGGTAGGCACCCTGTTCAACGCCATACTGGCATGATTTAACCAAAGGAGAAACACAATGAAAACGTTCAAAATTCTCGGCTCCGGCTGCAAAAATTGCGCCAATACCGCTGATCTGATCGAGACGAAGGCCAAGGCGGCCGGGGTTGAGGTCAAGATCGAAAAGGTCACCGATATGGGGGCGATCATGGGCTATGGCGTCATGTCCACCCCCGGTGTGGTGATCGACGAAAAGGTGGTGCATGCAGGCGGGATGCCCACCCCGGCGCAGGTCGAGGAATGGCTGGTGTAATGCAGCCTTTGCATGAAACAACAGCCGCGGACGGGGCGCCGCTCCATCTCCCTGCAAATCAAGGAAAAGCCATGACAGACCAACCGCAACTGCACAGCAATATCGTGGCCATGGTGTCTCTGGCCTCGGGCATTGCCGCCAACCACCCCGCCATGGGCCAGTGCCAGCTGGAGCGCCTGCGCCATGCCGGCATTCCCGAGCATCAGATCGCCGCCGTCATCGAGATTGCCCGCCATATTCGTGATGAAGCGGCTGAAAAGCTGGACTTTGCCTTCGACGAGGCGGCAGGCGGTTCTGTCGCCGCCCCCGTCAATGACGGTGAGACCTGCGGCTGTACCCCGACCAAAAGCGGCCAAAGCTGCTGCTAAAGCGTTTCGACAAATGGTTAAGATATCCTTATCGCCAAAAACCCGTGAACGCCAAAGGCGAGGCAGGGTTTTGGCGATAAGTGTATTTTGTCGAAACGCTGTATTTCTCCGCGGTCCTCGACATCATTGCCCGCGCCGGGCTGAAATAAGGCCGGACTACTCGGCTATTGGTGGCGCATTGCGCGCGCGTCTGGATATTTCATCCATTTCTTCGCTCAGGGTCGGACGGTCCTCGACATAATAGACCCCCAGTGCCGGGATTTCCGCCGCCGAGGCCTGTTGCATCGCCGCTATCAGGTCACTGGTGTCATGATCCTCGGACAGGTCGTGAACCTGCATGTTCAGCTTGCCATAGGTGCGGTCGGTCTTGTCAAAGGTGACGCAGGGCGAGAGGATGTGCAGATAGGAAAAGCCTTTGTGCGCGATGGCTTGGGTCATCATCTCGGCCAGGTGATGCGGCCGCCCGGCATAGGCCTGCCCGATCCAGCTGGCGCGATAGCTGAGCAGCATCATTAAAGGGTGCAGCGGCATATCGAGGTTTTCATAGGGCGTGGTTTTCGATTTGAACCCCTGCGCAGTGGTCGGCGAGGTCTGCCCCTTGGTTAGCCCGTAGATGCCGTTGTCAAACACCATGTAGGTGATATCGACATTGCGCCGCGCCGCGTGCGGGATATGCCCGCCGCCGATGGCGAAGGCATCGCCGTCCCCACCGATCGCCACCACGCTCAGCGCGTCATTGGCAATCTTGATGCCGGTTGCGACCGGCATGGTGCGCCCGTGCAGGGTGTGAAAGCCGTAGGTATCGACAAAGAACGGGAAGCGCGACGCGCAGCCGATCCCCGAAACCACGACGGCGTTTTCCTTGGCGATACCCAGCCGGTTGAGCGCGATGGTCAGCCCCTCCTGCATGCTAAAATAGCCGCAGCCCGGGCACCATGTCGGCAGCGATTTGGAGCGATAGGAGAGGTGCCCGTCGGCGCGGATCTCGTCCAGCTTGTCTTCCAGATAGACCGGGTTCACATGTTCGTTCATGCGCGGACTCCTTCAGCGGTCCGGTGGGACGATGTAGGCGGCGGTGCCGGGCTGTCGATCAGCCGGTGCAGTTCGGCGAGGATGTCATCGACCAGCATCGGCGCCCCGGTGGTCTGGGTTAGCCGCGTCACCGGGCGCCCGGTTGCGCCCGAGATCATATTGGCGAACTGGCCCTCGAAATTCAGCTCTGGCACCAGCACATGGGTGCAGTCATCCATGAAGGCGGCGATCTCGTCCACTGGCAGCGGCGACAGCATCACCACCTTCATCACCGCGACGCGGATATCCTGGCCTTGCGCGGTATAGAGCGTTTCCAGTATCTCGCCAAAGGTCGAGCCCCAGCCCAGCAGGCCGACATCAACCTTGCCGGAATCGCCGAACCGCTTTTGTGTGGTCAGCCCCGGAAAATGCGTTGCTGGCAGCAGCTTGTGGTGGCGCTTGGCATTCATCTCATTGTGCAGCCGGTCGCTGGGATGGCCGATCTCGTCATGTTCCAGCCCGGTCACGGTGTGGGTTAACCCCGCCTCGCCCGGAATCGAACGTGGCGACACGCCGCTTTCGGTCAGCCTGAAGCGTTGGTATTCCTCGCCTTTGCCCATTTTCGGGGTTTTCCGGGGCTTGGGGGCAAAGATGTTCTTGCGCGGCGGAATCACGGTTTCAAACCGGTTCGACAGATAGAGATCGACCAGCAGTACCACCGGGGTCTGATAGGTCTCGGCGATCTCAAAAGCCATGCCGGCGCAGCGATAGCAGCCCTCGACGTTGGTCGGGGCCAGAACGATGCGCTGCGCATCGCCTGAGCCGCCATAGACCGCCAGATTGAGGTCGGACTGCTCGGTCTTGGTGGGCAGCCCGGTTGAGGGGCCGCCGCGCTGGCTGACGGCGACAACAAACGGCACCTCGGCCATCACGCCAAGCCCCATCATCTCGGTCATTAGCGCCAGACCGGGGCCCGAGGTGGCGGTGGCGGCGCGCGCCCCGGCATATCCGGCGCCCAGCGTCGCGGCGATCGCCGAAATTTCGTCCTCGGTCTGCAGAAAGCGTCCGCCCTCGCGTGGCAGGGCCGCGGCCATGCGTTCCATGATGCTGGAAGCGGGGGTGATCGGATAGCCGAAATAGGCCTGAATACCGGCCTCGAGAAAGCCGCGCGCAATGGCGCCATTGCCGGTCATCATCACCGCGTCGGCACCGCTGGCGGCCGACAGGGGCCGGCCCACCGACACATCGTCAAGCTTGAAGACGCGCGCCGCCGCCTCGACCCCCGCATCAAAGGCGCGGGTGTTGTCCTCGGTCACGGCGCGCGGTTTCTTGGCGAATTTCTCGGCGATGATCTGATGGAAGATGCCCGGCGGCATGTTGAACAGCCCCGCCGCATAGCCAAGCGCGGCGATATTGCGCGAGCGCGCCAGCCCGGTCGCCTTTTCGGAAATCTCGCGGATGCCAAAGCCGTACGGCACCTGCGCGGCGCGGATATGGGCGCTGATATGGCCGCCCTCGGGCAGTTCGGCGATTGAGTTATCCTCAAACAGCACGGCGCCGAAATCCCGCACCTCGCCGACATGCGGGATGGCATGGGCGTCGTTGAGCGAGATCAGCACATCGGAATGGCGTTTCAGCGAGTAGGTCTGCGCGTCGGAGATGCGAATCCGCGATATACACTTGCCAAAACCGCGGATCTCGGGCGGGTAGATGTCAAAGGCAATCACCTTGAAACCCATTAGCGCGGCAGCGCGCTTCATGATGTCTCCGGCAGCGATGGTGCCGTCCCCGGCCGAACCGCAGATCGCGAACTGAATATCGGTTCCAACGCGTGGCTGTTCCATGTTCAGTGCTCCCAAAAGGTCGAAACGATGTTCCCGGCCTCGTCAAGGTCGATCCGGTCCTCGACGCGGACGTCAAAATCGCGATGCGTGCCCTGCATGTTGCCCGCCGCCAGCTCGCCCATGATGCGCACGTTCTTCCAGCCGTGGCAGAACTGATAGACCTTGTCCTCGTCGTTCCATATCTGGCAGACATCGCCGGCGGCCCAGATTGCCTCGTTGGAGGTGCCCAGCTCGGGATTGACCAGCAGCCCGCGTTCGATATCGACCCCGGCGCGCAGCATGAATTCCACCGAGGCCACCAGCCCGCAGGCCGGCACCACCACATCGCCGTTGATCTCGGTGCCGTCCTCCAACGTCACCACCCGCGCGGCGCCCTGATCGGACCCGGCGTCGATGCCGACAGGGCGCGCGGAATCGACCACCGTTACCCCCTTGTCGGCGAGAGCCGCGAGGATTTTTCCACGCTTCTCATCGCTCACCTCATGCGGCCAGAGGGTTTGCGGCGTGGTGATCAGAGTGACCGAATAGCCGGTTTTCACCAGCATCAGCATCAGGTCGATGCCAATCATGTCACCACCGATGAAAATCGCGTGCCCGCCTTGTGGCAAGTCGCGGTAAAGCCGCATCACCGCTTCATACGATCCCATTCCATGCATCAGCGGCAGTTTGTCGGTCAGATTTTCGGGCACATAGGCGCGCCCGCCCGAACACACCAGCAGGGTATCAAAGCCAACCGTTTCCTGATGTGCCAGACGAATCCGTCGCGCGACTCCGTCGACTTCAACCACGCGGTTGTGGCGGCGTAGGGTGATGCGGTTTTCGTCAAAGAATGTCGGCGGCACCGCCAGCATGTCGCGCCAGTCGCTGCGGCCCTGAAATATCTGCGGCAGGTCGTAGCGGTTGTAGAACGGCAGGCTGTCCATGGTCATCATCGAAATCCGGCAGTCCGGATCGCCCTTTCGCAGCGTCACCGCCGCCCCGAAACCGGCGCTGCCGCTGCCGATGATGACGTGGTGCAACGGGCTTGCCATGTTCAGACCTCCTGCATGACCAGACGGTTACGGGTGATCGAGATGCATTTCGTCGGGCAGACCTGATAACAGGCCCCGCAGCGGATGCATTCGTTGTTGTCGATCCAGATCGCGCCCACGTGATCCCATTCGGCCGTCTCGCTGAGATCGCCATAGGTGCCGTCGGGGTTGATTTTGATGCCATCGACCATCTTGATGCAATTCTTTGGTGCTACGTCGATGCAGGCCCGGCAATAGATGCAGTTGTCGATGTCGATCTTGTAATGCAGGTTGCACAGATAGCACCGCTTGGCCTCTTCGCGGGCCAGATCGGGATCATAGCCGGTTTCGACCTCGCACCCGAGGTCGTGCACTCGTGTGGTGATCGCCTGTGTTGGCATGTGGTGACGCTCGATAAAATCAAAGGCGCGCTGGCGCAGCGGCTCCTCGACTCGCTCGATCCGCACCACCTGCTTGCGCCGGGGCTTACCCATCAGCCAGGTGTCCATCGCCTGCGCCGCCTTGCGGCCCTGTCCCACCGCCTCGATTACGGTACTGGCACCCTTGACATAATCGCCGGCTGCGAACACGCCCTCCAGCGACGTCATCCAGTCATCGCCGACCTCGGCGTTGTTCCAGCGGTCGAGCGCGATTTTCTCGTCCAGCAGATCGTGCACCGTGCGCTGCCCAATCGCCACCAGCAGGGTGTCGCAACCCACCTCGAATTCCGACCCGGCAATCGGAATCGCCTTGCGCCGGCCGTTCTCACGCCAGCCGCCGAGCCGGTTCTGCGCGAATTCCACCGCCTTGATGGTGCCATCCTTGTCTGCCTTCAATGCCACTGGCGTTCGGAGGCCCAAGAGCGCCACGTTCTCGCGCTTGGCCTCAAGGATCTCCTCGCGGGTGACGGGGATGTATTCCTCAGTGGTGCGCAGATGGATGGTCACCTCTTCGGCACCCAACCGATAGGCGACGCGGGCGCAGTCCAGCGCGGTAAATCCGGCACCGACCACGGCTACCCTCTTACCCACGGTCTTTGCTTCGCCGCGGTGCATCTCCAGCAGGAAATCAAAGCCATATTTCGCCTGCCCCAGACCATGCATCGCGTGGCCGTCGGGATCATCCCTCAGTGGCAGGTCGATGGCCTTCATGCAGCCGGTGGCCAGCAGCACCGCGTCAAAATCGGCGCGCAGACTGGCCAGCGGGATTTCGCCCTTGCCATTGCCCACCGTGACGCCGGTTTTGAGGGTCACGCCGAGGCGCAGCGCGTTATGGATCTCCTCGTGCAAAATCTCGCGCGGCAGGCGGAATTCGGGGATGCCATAGGCCAGCATGCCGCCGGGGCGTTCTTCGCGCTCGAACACGGTCACGTCATGGCCCATCAATGACAGATCATGCGCCGCCGCCACACCCGCGGGCCCCGACCCGATGATCGCCACTTTCTTGCCCGAGGGCGCATAGAGGCTTTCGTTCAGGCGATGGCCGCGATCCTTGAGGTCGGCGGCGGCGCGCTTCAGGTGGCAGATGCTGACCGGGTCGCCATTGCCTGGCCAGCCGTGGCGGCACTTGCCCTCGCAAGGCCGCGAACAGATCCGCCCCAGTATCCCCGGCAGAACATTTGCTTCGCGGTTGATCTCGTAGGAATCTCCCGGTCTGCCTTGCAGGATTTCCCATATGTAGGTCGGAATATCGGTGCCTGCCGGGCAGGCGGTCTGACAGGGAACGTTTTCCTTGACCCACCCGAAATCGCGCGGATCCTCGGACGTAATATAGCCATCGTCGCACCCGAGGGTCGGCCCACTTCGTCCTGTGTTGGCTTTCGAATCGCTTTCGGGCATCTGCTTTGTCCTGAAACCAATATCACACGTCTATCGTTAGACCTGCGGGGCTATGTCGTCCAGAACAACTTTGAACAATAGACGCGAAGGCTGGCGAGCAGACGCGTCACAAGACGGTTCCCCTAGCACGGTCAAGCCAGCGGCGCGGTGCCCGGTCAAACAGCGTCGTTTTGGCAATGCCGACGCCGAGCGCGCTCTGAAAAGCCGAGGCTTGGCGCCGGGATCACAATGAGGTAAAAGCCGCCATCGCGGTCACAAGCACATCCTCGTTTGCGTGGATGAGATCAGGCGGCAAATCCGTCCCGCCGCCCTGAAAGAAACAAAGACCTTTGCCAAGTCGCGCTCGGGCATTGGGTGGCCGAGAAATGGGTCCGGGCGCAGGCGATTTTCCGAGTCGGTATTGATATTTCAACATGCTGAAAAACCTGAACAAAAGAATGTCCGTCGCCCCGATGATGGACTGGACCGACCGCCATTGCCGGTATCTGCACCGGCTGCTGAGCCGGCACACGCTGTTATATACCGAAATGGTAACCGCCGCGGCCATCGTGCATGGCGATCCGGCTCGTCTGCTGCGCTTTGATCCGGCCGAGCATCCGCTTGCCCTGCAATTGGGGGGGGCGGATCCCGGGCAACTGGCCCAAGCGACGCGAATTGCCGGTGGGTTCGGGTTTGATGAGTTCAACCTCAATATCGGTTGCCCTTCGGATCGGGTGCAGTCGGGGATGTTCGGAGCGGTCTTGATGAAATCGCCGGCGCTGGTCTCGGACTGCGTTCACGCCATGATCGACAACGCAGGACAGACCGAAGTGACCGTAAAATGCCGCATCGGGGTTGATGATCAAGAGCCGCGGGATATTTTGCCCGGGTTCATCGAAATGCTTGAAACCGCGGGCGTTCGCCGCGTTATCATTCACGCGCGCAAGGCGTGGTTGGAGGGGCTTTCGCCAAAGGAGAACCGGCAGGTACCACCTCTGGATCATGCCTTGGTTTATGCCATAAAGCAGGATTTTCCCGAGCTTGAGATTATTATCAACGGCGGCATCTCCTCGCTGGCGCAGGCAAAACAGATGCTGTCATGTGGGGTGGACGGGGTGATGATCGGGCGTGCGGCCTATCACGACCCGTTCAACACTCTGGCGCGCGCCGATATCGAGATTTTTGGCAAACCCGGGCAGAAAACGGCGCATGAGGTCGTCAATGCCATGTTGCCTTATATCAACGCACATCTTGCCGCGGGTGGACGTTTGAATCAGGTCACCCGGCATATGATGGGGCTGTTCAACGGTCGGCCCGGGGCGCGACAGTGGCGGCGGATCCTGTCAGAAGAGGCCCACCGTCCTGGGGCATCGGCTGCGGTTGTGACCAAAGCGCTTGGTGCGGTTGATGGGTCCAAGTCTCAGGGCGCAACGACAAACTTGTAGTCGGCGGCAAAATCGTGACCTAATGGCGGCGGGATGAAAGGATAAACACCATGCCGGATTTCACAAACATACTGCCAATGCTGGTCCTGTTGCTGGCAATCGGCGCCTTTGCCGGTGTGGTCGCCGGCCTGTTGGGGGTTGGCGGCGGGATCATTCTGGTGCCTGCCTTTTATTTTGCCTTTTCCAGTCTTGGATATGACAGCCCGCAGTTGATGCAGATTTGTCTGGCGACCTCGCTGGCGACAATTGTGTTCACCTCGATCCGCTCGGTTCTGAGCCACAACAAGAAAGGAGCGGTGGATTGGGATATCCTGAAACGCTGGGGGCCGGGGATTGCCTTGGGGGCACTGGTCGGGATGCTGGCAACCAAGGGGCTGCGCTCGACCTTTCTGATGGGAACCTTCGGGTTTATCGGTTTGGGGATTGGCCTTTACCTTGCCTTTGGACGCAGCCACTGGCGGTTGGGCGCTCGGATGCCCGGTGGCCTTGCCCGTATGGTTGTCTCGCCTCTGTTGGGGTTTTTGTCGGTCTTGATGGGGATTGGCGGCGGCTCTTTTGGCGTTCCCCTGATGAGCCTCTATTCCGTTCCCATTCACCGCGCCGTGGCCACGGCGGCAGGTTTTGGTGTCATCATCGCGCTGCCGGCCGTGGTCGGGTTCATGTTGACGGGAACCCCGCCCGAGGGTCGCCCGCCGATGATGCTGGGGCAGGTCAATCTGGCCGCTTTTCTGGTGGTGATTTCGATGACCCTGATGACCGCGCCACTGGGTGTGCGACTGGCGCACCGAATGGACCCTAAACCGCTGAAACGCGTGTTTGCCGTGTTTATCATGATTATGGCGCTGAACATGCTGCGCAAGGCATTTCTGGGGTGAGCCGCGAGTCATTCCTTCGCGACGGCTGGACGGGGTTTGGCCCGGATCCGTGCCTTGTGGATTGGCTTGCACATGTGCGCCCACTGGCGCTGGCGGTGCGCGATGACAGCCGGCTCCAACGTGACTGGCTGCGCTGTCAGGGGACGTGGTTTGTTGGGGTCAATGCGCTGCAAAACGACGGTGCGGGCCGGGTTGCGGACTCAGGGCCGCTTCTGGGCGCGGCCATGCGGTTCATCCGTCAGGACCTTGGCTTTGGTTCGCGCCCGCTGGATCGTGCACAGGTGTCGATCTGTTATCCCGGCTATCCCAGACCGAGCCCCGACGAGAGCGACGCATCTTTTCGTTTTCGCAAACAATTCGATGCGGCACATGTCGATGGCTTGCACCCGGTCGGGCCTGAGCGGCGCCGCAAGTTGCTGGAGTTTTCTGGTTTTTTGCTGGGGATGCCCTTGACCCGGGCCAACCGTGAGGCGGCTCCGCTGGTTGTCTGGCAAGGCTCGCACCGGATCATCGGGCGGGCCCTACGTCGTGCCCTCGGAGATATCCCGCCCGCGGATTGGCCGCGTGTTGATCTGACCGAGGTCTATCATGCCGCACGTCGTGCAAGTTTCAGGGATTGCCCGCGTGTTGTCGTTCATGCGCGCGTGGGCGAGGCCTATGTGTTGCACAGGATGACGCTGCACGGCATTGCCCCTTGGGGCGAAAACGCCCGCAGTGAGCCTGCCGGGCGGGCCATTCTCTATTTCCGTCCCGAGATTGATCGCAAGGGCTGGCTGGTCGAGGATTGGACCTGAGAGCGGGGTGATTCGGTGAATCTCAAGATGATCCGATGGGTCAAATGGCTCCGACAGGACAAGGCGCAGGCCCTCTATCCGAGATCGGGAGGGCTTGTCCGCCGGACTCTCACCTTGCGCCGTTTCCCTCTCAGCAGCGGCGCCCGTTCTGGCAATTCGGCTATCAGGCTGTGGCGCTCGTCGGGTGTCATTCGTGACCATTGGGCAATTTCATCCCGGGTTCTCAAACAGCCGATACAGAGGCCGGATTCTGCGTGCATGACGCAAATCTTTACGCAGGGGCTTTCGATTTCATCGCGCTTCCAGACGTTGTCGGTCATGACGTTTCATCGCTCAGATGGCTCAGCCGGTCCAGCGCCCCTTGCAGAATATAGCCAGCCGCGACATGGTTGATCACTTCGGTGCGGCGCTGGCGCGATGTGTCCGCCTCCAGCAGGGCGCGCTCGGCGGCCACGGTGGACAGGCGCTCATCCCAAAAGAAGATAGGCAAATCCGTCAGCGGCGAAAGGTTGCGGGCAAACGCGCGGGTGGCCTGACAGCGGGGCCCCTCGCTGCCGTCCATATTGCGGGGCAATCCCAGAACCAGCCCGCCGACGTCGCGCTCGGTCGCAAGGTCCAGCAGACGCGTTGCATCCAGCCCGAATTTCTTCCGTTTGACCGTCAGCAACGGTGTTGCCACGGTCAGAAAACGGTCCGAGATGGCCACCCCGATTGTCTTGGTCCCGAGGTCGAGCCCCAGCAGCGGTGCCAGCGGTCGCAATTCGGCGCGAAAGTCGCGAATGTCCGTGCAAATGACGCTCAATCGGTGATACCTGCGCGTGAGGCCGCACCGTTGATCGTGGCCAGCGCCGCATCGTTTCCGGCATAGGCTTTGCGTGCCAGCTTTGTGGCTTCGCCGGCTTTTTTTGAATCGCCCAGTACGCCATAGGCGTTGATCAGCTTGGCCCATTCCGCCGCGCTGCCGCCTTTGGACGTCAGACGATTGGAGAGGCGGGCAACCATGCTTTTGATGAATTTCTGTCGTCCCGAGGCTGACATCTTGCCCGCCGCCTTGATCTGGTCCTGCGTCGGGCCCGGTCCGGTGGACGTTGCCGCAGGAGGGGTCGGGGGCGGCAGACGCATGCCGGCCATCCGCGCGACATCGGCGATCTGGCTCCGGATCGGTTTGATCCACGGCGCGTCCGCCGGACCTTCGTCAAGAAGCTCCGACCACAGCTTGTAGGCCAAATCCGCCCGCCCGTTTTGTGCCAGATCCAGTCCCGAATAATAGCGCGCACGCGGGTCGCTCCGATCCAGATCTATGGCGGCCCCCAGCGCGCGCTCGGCCTTGGGCGAGACGTAACCCCCGGCGGCGACGATCATCAGTTCGGCAAGATCGGTGTAATCCTTGGCGGTCGCGGAATCCCCCAGCAGCTTGACGACCCGCTGCTGCGCCTTGCGTGCGGCGGCAAAATGTCCAAGACGCGCCTCATGCTCGGCCAGCAGCTTTTGTCCGCGCAGGTCGTCGGGACGCGAGGCCACCGCCTTGCGCAGGTTTTCCACCAGCTTGCGATAGGTCGGATCTGCCTTTTTCTCGATTTCCGACACATCCCCCAACCGGGCCTCGACGGATTCCTGAGTGGGGCGGTTCGCCTGCTGGCGCGCCAGCTCGGCCCGCCGCTTGGCCAGTGGTAGGTCCGGTGCGCCATTTGCGCCGAGGTCACGGTAAATGGCAAATGCTCCGACCCCCAGAGCCACAACCAGAAACGCCGCGACGATATTGCCCGCAACCGGTGCCTTTCCGACGCTCCTGTCACGCTTCTTGTCGGCCTTGTCCGCCTCCAGAATCCGGCGGGCAACCTCGATTCGTGTCCGCTCGGCGGCCTCGGGGCTGAGGACACTGCGGGCCAGATCGGTGTCGATCTCGGCCAGTTGATCGCGGTAAACCTGAATATCGGGATGCACCTCAGGCGTGTCCCCGGTCTGGCGTTTTCGCAACAGCGGCCACAGTAGGATCCCTGCCACGACGAGAAATGCAACGAGTGCGGTAATCCAGAATGCCATCGACGATTCCTTGCGCCTTTGAGTCGGGTCAGCCCCGCCGGTCCGCTTTTAACGAAGGTACCCCGATGGCGAAAGGCCCAAGATGCCGCAAAGGATCGCGCCGAGCACACATTGGCGCGAGCTGATTTTTCCGCCAAGATGTCGCGAATGCGGCCCATAATGGCGCTCTTTGCCTTGGCCGTTGCCCAAGACTGTTGCAAACACAAAGCGGCCCTTGGTCGTCGGCGATTCCCGCAGTTGCCCCGGCGAACGGACTTGACCGCCACGAGCTTTCGGGAGTGTCCCGCCCATGAGACGATATTCAGCCTTTGCCATCGCCCGCGAGGCCGCGCGCTATCACACCGGCTGGGGCCGTGCATGGCGCAATCCGACGCCGAAGAAATCCTATGACATCGTCATCATCGGGGCCGGCGGGCATGGTCTTGCCACCGCCTATTATCTGGGCAAGAACCACGGCCTGAAAAATGTTGCGGTGGTGGAAAAGGGCTGGCTGGGGGGCGGCAACACCGGGCGCAACACGACGATCATTCGCAGCAATTATCTGCAGGACGAGAGTGCCGCGATTTATGAAAAGGCCCGCAGCCTTTATGAATCCCTCAGTCAGGACCTGAATTACAATGTCATGTTCAGCCCCCGTGGCGTTCTGATGCTGGCCCAGACCGAGCACGAAATCCGGGGCTATAAACGGACCGAACACGCCAACCGCCTGCAAGGAGTCGAGACCCGCTTCATCGGTCCAAAAGAGGTCAAACGTCTGGTGCCGATCATCGAAATCTCGGGGCCGCGCTATCCGGTGCTGGGGGCGCTCTGGCAACCGCGGGGCGGCACCGCGCGCCATGATGCGGTGGCTTGGGGCTATGCGCGGGCCTGCAGTGACATGGGAATCGACATCATCCAGCAATGCGAGGTGACCGCGATCCGCCAGAAAAACGGCGCGGTCAGCGGGATAGAGACCACCAAGGGCGAAATCTCTTGTAACAAGCTGGGCCTCGTTGTCGCCGGAAACTCGGGCGTTCTGGCCGAGATGGCCGGGTTTCGCCTACCGATCGAAAGCGTTGCCCTGCAGGCGCTGGTCAGCGAACCGATCAAGCCAGCCATCAATGTCGTCGTCATGGCCAACACCGTGCATGGCTACATCAGCCAATCCGACAAGGGCGAGTTGGTCATTGGCGGTGGCGCCGACGGCTTCAACAACTACACGCAGCGTGGCTCGTTTCATCACATCGAAGAAACCGTCCGTGCCCTTATCGAGACCTTTCCGATCATCAGCCGCCTCAAGATGCTGCGCCAGTGGGGGGGTATCGTTGATATGACCGGCGACCGCTCACCCATCATCGGCAGGACGCCGCTTGAAAACTGCTTTATCGATTGCGGCTGGGGCACCGGTGGCTTCAAGGCGATCCCCGGTTCGGGCTGGTCGATGGCGGCCACGATGGCCCGAGGTGAGCCTGACGAATTCGCTGCCGCCTTTGGCATGGAGCGATTCATCGAAGGGCGCTTTATCGATGAAAGCGTGGCGGCAGGGGTGGCGCACTGATGCAATCTTCTTTGCGAAAATACTCATATTTTACGGTCTCAACCAGAGGTGCGCCATGTTGAGTCTTCACTGTCCCTATTGCGGCGTGGATGTCGATGAAACCGATCTGACCCCGGGGGGGGAGGCCCATCTCGTGCGCTCCGGTTCCGGTTCGGATGATGCGGATTTTGAGGCCTATCTTTTCATGCGCAAGAACCCGCGCGGGGTCCATTTCGAGCGTTGGCGCCATTCCTTTGGCTGTGGCAAGTGGTTTCATGCCGCTCGCGCCACCGACACGCTTGAGGTCTTTGGCACCTATTCCGCCCAAACCAAGGAACCCCCGCAGGACGTGCAGGAGCGGATCAGGGCCCGCCGCCCGGACTGGAAAGGGTTTGGAAAAGGGGATCGGATATGAGCGCCCGTCTTGCCCGCCATGGTCGCCTCATCGACCGGAGAAAACCGCTTCAATTTACCTTCAACGGCAGGCACCTGCATGGCTATCAGGGGGATACGCTGGCCTCGGCCCTTCTGGCCAATGGGCAGACGCTGGTGGGCCGTAGTTTCAAATACCACCGGCCTCGGGGCATCGTTGCCGCCGGCCCGGAAGAGCCCAATGCTCTGGTTGGTCTGGGCAAGGGCGCGGGGTTTGAACCGAACCAGCGGGCGACCACGACCGAGCTGTTTGACGGCCTGATCGCCGAAAGCCAGAACCACTGGCCCAGCCTCGAATTCGACCTCGGGGCGGTCAACAAGGCGATGGCGCGGTTTTTCCCTGCCGGGTTTTATTACAAGACGTTCATGTTTCCCCGGGCCGCGTGGGAACATCTGTTCGAGCCGATCGTGCGCGGTGCGGCGGGCCTTGGCAGGGTGCCACAGGAAAAGGACAAGGACACTTACGAATATTTCTATCACACCACCGATATCCTGATCGTTGGCGGCGGGATTGCCGGGCTGCAGGCCGCAGAGATTGCCGGAAAATCCGGGCTCAGGGTTCTGCTGATCGAACAGACCCCTGACTGGGGCGGGCGCGCAATGGTGGACGGGGTTCAAATCAACGGCATCGGGGCGGCGGACTGGGTTGAAAAGGCCCTTGCCAGATTGCGCGCCATGCCGAATGTCATACTCCGCAGCCGGATGATGGGGGCAGGGGTCTATGATCACGGCTATGCGTTGGGATATGAGCGGCTCAGCGATCACGACCCGAAAATACCCGGCCCGCGCCACCGCCTGTGGCGGATACGGGCGCGCCGGATCATCACTGCAACCGGCGCAATCGAACGCCCCTTGTCCTTTGCCGGCAACGATATTCCCGGCGTCATGCTGGCCGGAGCGGTGCGCGATTATCTGGAAAATTACGGAGTCAGCCCCGGAGAGTTGACACTCGTCGTCACCAATAACGACAACGCCTATCTGAGCGCGATTGCCCTGCACGAGGCAGGGCTGACCGTGCCGGCGATCATTGATGCCCGCCCTGAAGCAACCGGCGCACTGCCGCAAAAGGCCCGCGCACTGGGCTTGCGGGTCGAAACCGGATGCGCCATCGGCACGGTTCACGGCGGCAAACGTGTCACCTCGGTGACGTTATGCAATCAGGCCGGCAGTGGCGCGATCCTCGATGAAATTCCCTGCGATGCGGTCGCCATGTCCGGCGGATGGTCGCCGGTGGTGCATTTGTGGTCCCACTGCGGCGGCAAGCTGCGCTGGGATGCCGATCAGGCGATGTTCCGCCCCGATCCGGCACGCCCGCCGCGAGGGGCGAATGGCGCGGGCTTTGTAATTGCTGCGGGCACCGCCAACGGGCATCTTGCGGCCGAGGCAGTTATGGAAGACGCCGCAGAGGCCGCCGCCGCCGCCGTTCGGGCACTGGGGGCCAAGGCCGACCCTGCCAAGCGGGCAACTGCGCGCTCTATGCCTGAAATGCCTATCCTGCCGGTCTGGTCCATGCCCGCAAACGCCGGGCCAAAGCTGCGGATGAAGACCTGGCTTGATTTTCAGAATGACGTCAAGGTCTCGGATGTACGTCTGGCGGCGCAGGAAGGCTATGAAAGCGTCGAGCATACCAAGCGCTATACGACCCTTGGCATGGCCTCGGACCAGGGCAAGCTGAGCAACATCAACGGCCTTGCGGTTCTGGCCGACAGCCTGTCGCGGGATATTCCACAGGTCGGCACGACGACCTTCAGGCCACCCTATCATCCCATCAGCTTTGGCGCCATCGCCGGCGAGGCCCGTGGCCCCCTGTTCAAGCCACTGCGAAAATCGCCGATCCATGACTGGCTGGATGCCAACGGCGCCCATTGGGAGCCGGTTGCTGATTGGCGCCGCCCCTATTGCCTGAGACGATCTGGCGAAACCGTCAAAGAGGCGGTTACGCGCGAAATTCTGAACACCCGCCAGAACGTCGGATTGCTTGATGCCAGCACCCTTGGCAAAATCATCGTCAAGGGGCCGGATGCCGGGCGTTTTCTGGACATGCTCTACACCAACATGATGAGCAGCCTGAAGGTGGGTCGCTGCCGCTATGGGTTGATGTGCAACGAGAACGGCTTTTTGATCGATGACGGTGTGGTCGTGCGCCTGTCCGATGATACGTTTTTGTGCCACACGACCTCGGGCGGCTCGGACCGGATTCACGCCTGGATGGAGGAGTGGCTGCAGACCGAGTGGTGGGACTGGCAGGTCTATACCGCCAATGTGACCGAGCAATTCGCCCAGATCGGCATTGTCGGCCCCAAGGCCCGCTCGGTTCTCGAGGCGCTGGGCGGCATGGATGTCAGCCGCGAGGCGCTGCCCTTCATGGCGTTTCAGGAGGGTCAGATCGCGGGCATTCGGGCACGCGTCTACCGGATCTCGTTTTCCGGCGAGCTGTCCTATGAAATTGCCGTTCCCGCGGCTCTTGGGCAGGCGTTCTGGAACAAGGCGCTGGCTGCCGGCGGCGATTTTGGCATGCAGCCCTACGGCACCGAAGCCCTACATGTGATGCGGGCCGAAAAAGGGTTCATCATGATTGGCGACGAGACCGATGGCACCGTCATTCCGCAGGACCTGAATCTGGGTTGGGCCATATCGCGCAAAAAGGATGATTTTCTGGGCAAACGCGCGCAGCAGCGACCGCATATGGTTGACCCGAACCGCAAGCAACTGGTCGGCTTGCTGACCGAGGATCCGCAGGTGGTCCTGCCCGACGCGGCCCATGCGGTTGAGGGGCCAAAACGCGCAAACGGCATGGAGAACATCATCGGGCATGTGACCTCGAGCTATTATTCACCGACCCTCGGTCACTCGATAGCTATGGCCCTGATCAAGGGGGGCTCGCGCCGTATGGGCGAGACCCTCAGGTTCCCCGTGGCCGATGGCGTGGTCATCCGGGCGCAGGTTGTGGATCCGGTGTTTCTGGACAAGGAGGGGGAGCGCCAGAATGTCTGATGCGGTTTCAGTGTGCAACGGGGCGTCGTTTTCCGGGGCGGTTCAGGTCTTGGATGCAGGCCTCTGTGGAATGATCACTCTGCGCGGCGATCTGGCAGATGAAAAACTGTCGGCCGCGGTCAAGGCGGCGACCGGCATGGGCCTGCCAAAACCCCGCCGGATCAAGAAAGGCAAGCGGGGCGCGGTTGCGTGGATGTCTCCTGATGAGCTATTGATCTTTGTCGATTACGATTTGGCAGATTCCACTGTGACCAAGATCGAGCGCGCCCTTCAGGGGCAGTATTTTCTGGCCGTCAACGTATCGGACGCCCGGGCGACCTTTGCCTTGCAGGGGACGGGTGTGCGCGAGGTCATCGCCAAAGGTGCGCCGGTTGACATGTCGCCACAGGGCCTGCCGGTGGGCGAGATCCGCCGTACGCGGCTGGGGCAGGTGGCGGCGGCGTTCTGGCTGTCGGACGAGGAACACCTGACGCTGGTTTGTTTCCGCTCGGTGGGGTCGTTCGTGTATGACTGGCTGTGCAATGCGGCAACCGAGGGAACCTTGCCCCGGCTCACGGGTTGAAATTTCCGGTTTTATTGACTGGATCAAGGCGCTGTGTCGGGCTCCGATCTTGATGGGCCGTGGGTCACGGAACCTGATCCCAGACGCACTCTTATTGTTTCAATATTCATAAAATAACATGGAAATGCTCCGCATTTGACGCATTTCCGCCCGATTTATGCGGCAAACCCAACCCTGTTCGGGACGCGGGTTGCGGACATGGACGATCTGGCGGGGACAAGATAATGACGAAATTTTCAACTGCAGGGCCGCTTTTGGTTTCCTTGGCGTTGCTGGCAGGGTGTGGCGCCGTCTCGAATATGGAGAAGGCGCCGTTTGAGGTTCTGCCCGGTGATACGCAGGCGGTTGCGGCCAAGGCGCCGCTGGGCTCAGCGCGCCTGACCAAGGTGACCAACGTTTCGGCCAGCGTCGTGCGCAGCCGGAAAAGCACCCGCAGTGTACACTGGACCGTTCAGGATGTCCGGGTAAACGTTCCACAGACGCTGAAAGTGTCCGAAGCGAACTCATTAATGCCGGCGGCGGATATCGTCTGGCGGGGCGATCCCTATGGCGACCGGCGGGCACAGGTGCGCGAGATTATCGATCTTGCAGTCTCACAGGCTGCCCTGTCTTTGCACGGCCCCGAGCCGGTTTATATCGACATCGATCTAAAGAAATTCCACGCGCTCAGCCAGAAGGCACGGGCAACGATCGGCGGTTGGCACACCGTCAAATTCACTGTGCACGTGCGTGACGCGGCCAGTGGCGCGGACGTGATCCAACCATTTCCGATCGACATCGAACTGCCGGCATATGGCGGGCAAAAGGCCATCAATGCCGAAATGCGGGGGCTGACACAGAAACTCCGTATCGAGCGCGAGATCACCCGCGTGATGCGCAAGCGACTGAACGCATAAAGGGGCTTCCTGTGTCGGGGGGAACAGTCTAGGAGGAAGGGATGACGCACCCTTCCTCCAGACCTGTAATCAAGATGCGCGCCAACAAATCGCCCCAGCGGGTGCGGTTCGGCTTTCCGTGGCTGTTTGCCGACGAGGTGGTCCTCGACCGGCGCAGCCGCAGGATTGCTGCGGGCACCGTTGTCGATGTTATTGCCAATGATGGCGAGGCCTTGGGCGTTGCCGGTTTCAACGCCGAATCACGGATCGCCTGCCGAATGCTGGATCGCGATCCCACCGCCGAGATCGGGCGGGCATGGCTGGTGCGTCGGCTTGAATTCGCCGCGTCATTGCGGGCGCGTCTCTATCCCGATACCAATGCGCGTTTGGTTCACGCTGAAGCGGACGGCCTGCCCGGTGTCATTATTGACAGGTTCGGCGATGTCGCCGTGATTCAGCCGAACGCGGCATGGGCCGAGGTGCTGTTTGACGATCTTTGTGCCGCACTGATGCAGGTGACGGGGGTGACGACGATCGTCAAGAATGCAACGGGACGGGCGCGAAAGCTCGAAGGGCTGGACGAAGAAACCACGCTGGTCACCGGCGCGCTGGATGCGCCAGTTCCGGTGCAGATGAACGGCGCGACCTATCTTGCCAACCTTCTGGGCGGGCAGAAAACCGGCCTCTTTTACGATCAACGCGACAATCAGGCCTTTGCTGCCAAGCTGGCGCGTGGGGCGCGGGTTCTGGACGTATTTTCCCATGTCGGTGGGTTTTCACTGGCCGCGCTGGCGGCCGGGGCCTCACAGGCGCTGGCGGTGGACAGTTCGGCCGGGGCGCTGGCGCTGGCCGAGGACAGCGCACGAATCTCCGGGTTTTCCGAACGCTTCACAACACGCCGGGGCGATGCGTTTTCGGTGATGGAGGATCTGCACAAGGACGGGCAGAGCTTTGATCTGGTGGTCTGTGACCCCCCGGCTTTTGCGCCGTCCAAACATGCGCTTGAGGCGGGCTTGCGCGCTTATGAGCGAGTTGCGCGGATGGGTGCGGCACTGGTCGCGCCCGGCGGCTATCTGTGTCTTTGTTCTTGCTCCCATGCCGCGGATCTGGAAAAATTCCGCACCGCGTCGATCCGGGGCATTGGTAAGGCGCACCGCAGGGCGGTCCTTGTTCACACCGGCTTCGCTGGCCCGGATCACCCAATGCACCCCGAGCTGGCCGAAAGTGGCTATCTGAAAGCGCTGTTTTTTAGGCTGGCCTGATGCGGGTGGTGCTGGATGCCTGTGTCCTTTACCCCACGGTTCTGCGCGAGCTGCTGTTGGGCGCGGCCGAGGCTGGTTTGTTCACACCGCTTTGTTCCGCCCGAATTCTCGAAGAATGGGCCCGCGCGGTAGAGTGCAACCTGCCGGATCAGGCCGCTGTTGCCCGAACTGAAATTGCCCTTCTGAAATCGCGCTGGCCGGAAATCGAGGTTCCGGCCAAGCCGGATCTTCAGGCGCGCCTTGTTTTGCCCGATCCTGATGACACGCATGTTTTGACCGCTGCGATAACCGGCCGGGCCACGGTTCTTGTCACCGCAAATGCGGCTGATTTTCCGCACCGCGTGCTGGCAAAATACGGGATCCTGCGGCGCGATCCCGACGGGTTTTTATGCGATTTCCTGCAGGATCACAGAGCTGTTCTAACGCAGGTCTGCCAGAATGTGCGTCAGCGAGCCAGCGAAATTTCCGCGCGCCCGCAAGATTTGCGCCTCCTGCTGAAAAAGGCACGCCTGCCGCGCTTGAGCAAGGCGATGTCGCTCTAGTGAGGCGTTTCGACAAATTTTTGAGATACCCGTATTGCCGACAGCCCGAGATTAATGAATCTGCGCCCTACAGGAGTGGCGTCGCATCTGCCTGTCTCACAAGCGCCATTTCGCCTCGCGCGCTTTTATGGCGCCGATGCGCTCTGCGGTTTTGGGGTGGCTCAACAGCCATGCCATTTGTCGGCCGCCTTGCTCGCCCAAGGCGTCCAGTTTTCGGAACAGCGATTTTTGCGCCTCCAGCCCGATCCCGGATTTGACCAAAAGAGCGCTGGCGTAGGCATCGGCCTCATACTCATCCTGCCGCGACAGACGGGCGGCGAGAAGACTGGTCAAAAGCCCGGCCAGATACAGTCCGACACCGGGAAATATCCGCCCGAGGATCATCCCCAGAGCGGTGCGAATGGCGTTTTGGCCGGAAAAATCGATCATCCGCCGCCGCCCGTGGCCCAAGGCGACATGGCCCAGCTCGTGTGCGATGACGCTGGCCAGCTCAGGCGCTGTGACCTCTCCTTTGCGGTATTTGTCAAAAAACCCACGGGTGATGAAAATACGCCCGTCCGGCGCCGCCAGGCCGTTGACCGGTGCGATCTCGTAGATATTGACCTTGATTTGCGGCAAATCCAGCGCTTTTGCCATTCGCGCAACCAGTGTTAGCAGCGCCGGATCCCGGAGCGGGGTGGATTTGGCGCTGAGTTCACGCGCCGTCCGCCATGCCGAAAAATGGTACATGACAAAGGCATAGGCAATGGCCAGCAGGATTGGGCTAAGACGCAGCATCCCCCCTATATGGGGGCAAACAGGGGGCCGGTAAAGGTTGCGGTGCAAGGGGCGGGAGAAAAGAGATTGTCCGCGCGGCACCGATACCGCTCTCGGATGCCGATGGCGCGGTCAGGCAACGGGGGCCCGACCCCGAGCGCACATGGAGAGCAGATCGGGTTGACCCGCTCCCAATGCGGGATTTTGGCCGCTATTTCAGGCGAGTGACCTTGGTCATGTTCATGATGGCCTTTTCGAAATACGGCTCGGACTGACCTTTGCGGATCTTGCGCATAAAGTATTTCTCGAACGCGATCTTGGCCAGGTGAACCCATTTTCCCTCGGCGGCCCAGTTCAGGTTGCGCGGCGGGTTTTGCGGCTGCGCCAGAAAAGCGACGCCCTTGTTGCCAAAGTCTGCCAGACAGAAGGCGTTCCATGTGCCCTCATGCGTGGGCTCTTGGCCGCGCAGCATCTGACCGATATTTTCGGCTGTGGCGGCGACCATGCTTTCGATCATATAGCCGGTTTTCGGCACCCCGACCGGCACGTTGCATTTTTCCAGAGGCGCGATGGCGATACAGACTCCGACGCCGAACACGTTCTGGTATTTCGGATTGCGCTGGTGTTCGTCCACGATGACAAAGCCCATGGGGTTCACCAGCCCGTCGAGCCCCTGCAAGGCCGGAATGCCGCGAAAGCTGGGCAGCATCATGGAATATTTGAACGGCAGTTCATGACTTTTGACGACTGCGCCATCATCGCCGATCTGGCTGACATGCATCAGACCGTCCTCGACCTTGTCCACCTGCGCATCGGTGATCCACTTGATGTGGCGATCGCGCATTTCGCTTTCGAGGATACCTTTGGTGTCCCCCACGCCGCCAAGGCCCAGATGACCGACATAAGGTTCGGCGGTGACAAAAGTCATCGGTACCTTGTCGCGGATCTTGCGCCGCTTCAGCTCGGTGTCCATGATCATTGCGTATTCATAAGCCGGGCCATAGCACGAGGCCCCCTGCACGGCACCGACAACGATCGGCCCCGGATCCTTGCAGAAATCTTCCCACGCCTGATTGGCCTCGACCGCGTGATCGATGGCACAGACAGACTGCGTGTAGCCGTCTGGTCCAAGGCCTTCGATCTTGTCAAACGCCAGCTCGGGACCGGTGGCGATGATCAGAAAGTCATAGGAGACCTCGCGGCCGCTTTCCAAGACCAGCTTGTTCTCGTCCGGTACCACCTTGACGCAGGCGTCACAGATAAAGTCGATCTTCTGTTTTTTCAGCACCGGCGCGATATCGATGGTCACATCGTCCCGGCTGCGCCAGCCGACACCGGCCCAGGGATTGGACGGGGTGAACTGGAAATAGGGATTGTTCGAGATGACCGTGATTCGGTCCTCTTTGCGTTTTGCTGCCTTCATGTCATATGCCATGGGCAGGCCGCCGATCCCGGCGCCCAGAATTACAATATCAGCCATTGATTCCTCCACATATCCGCTCACGTTATCTGTCAGAGATCAGTCGGTCAAGTATGCGTATATTAGAATATATTAAACCATCCGAGCAGAAGGTGACGACCCGGTAACCTGAACCGGACTAAATCGTCAATATTCCAACGAGTTGGCAGGGCGATGTGGTCTTGTCGTCGCAGTCGTCTCAGATGATCTCGAACAGCCCGGCTGCGCCCATGCCACCGCCGATGCACATTGTCACCACGCCATAATGCCCTTTGCGCCGCCTGCCTTCATGCAGCACATGACCGGCACAGCGCGCCCCCGTCATGCCGTAGGGATGGCCAATGGCGATGGCGCCGCCATTCACGTTAAAGCGCGCCGGGTCGATCCCCAGACGGTCGCGGCAATAAAGGGTTTGCGAGGCAAAGGCCTCATTCAGCTCCCACATGTCGATGTCGTCAACTGTCAGGCCGTGCTGCGCCAGCAGCTTTGGCACCGCAAAGACCGGGCCGATGCCCATTTCATCCGGGTCGCACCCCGCAACGGCCACACCGCGATAGAGGCCGAGTGGACTCAGCCCCCGTTTTGCCGCCGTGTCGCCGTCCATCAGAACCAGCGCGGCCGCACCGTCCGACAGTTGCGAAGCATTGCCCGCGGTGATGTATTTCCCAGTCTTGATCTCGATTCCATCCGCGAACACCGGCTTTAATGCGGCCAGGCCCTCCAGTGTCGTCCCTTTGCGCAGCCCTTCGTCAAGGGTCAGGGTCACAGCCTGATCGGTGATTTCGCCGGTCTCGCGGTTCTGCACCTTCTTGATGCTGGCAAGCGGGGCAATCTCGGCATCCAACCAGCCGCTCTCTTGGGCCAGCGCACAACGGCGGTGGGATTCAACCGCATAGGCATCCTGCGCCTCGCGGCTGATGCCATAACGCTCGGCCACCACCTCGGCGGTTTCCAGCATGGACATGTAGATTGCCGGAATATGCTCGACCAGCCAAGGGTCCCTTGCGCGGTAGGTGTTCATCTTGTCATTTTGCACCAGCGAGCAGGATTCAACCCCGCCTGCCACAGCAATGTCGATTTCACCGGCCCGAATCCGTCCGGCGGCCATCGCAATGGTCATCAATCCGGATGAGCATTGCCGGTCAACGGACATCGCCGGAACCGAGCTGGGCAGGCCAGCCCGCAACGCTGCCTGACGCGCGATATTGCTACCGGTCGAGCCCTGCTGCAGCGCGGCACCGACCAGAACATCGCCGATTTCCTCCGGGGCAACGCCGGCCCGCAGAACGGCCTGTTCAATCGCGTGCCCGGCCAGCGTTTGCGCCTGGGTGTCGTTGAAGGCGCCACGATAAGCCTTGCCAATCGGGGTGCGGGCAGAAGAGACGATAACGACATCACGGGTCATGGGGCAGTCCTTTCAAGGCCAAAGATCGCGGGCACTGTGGCACGTCAGAGCCAGGCAGCCGGACAAATCCGGCCCACGCCCTGCGATGGATGGCACCATGATCATGCGTGGCCGCCCAGAGGTCAATTCCGAATTTTACGCGCAGGCTTTTTGACGTGGCGTCATGGGCGGTTCGGTGCAGACCCTGACGCCCGGGCGATCAATGCCTGAACTGCGGGTCCCAGACGCTTGACGATCACCTTGACCCCGGCAGCGTTGGGATGAATCCCGTCAGCCTGAAAATACCGCATCAGGACCGTCGCTCGAGGTCCGCTCTTTGTCAGGGGGGCCAGATAGTCGGGAAACAGCAGCGTGTCGTATTTCTGTGCCAGAGCCGGATAGATCGAATCAAAACCGGCCTTGTAATCCGCTCCGTAATTGCCGGGCGCCGTCAGCCCGATCAGCAAGACCGGAATCCTCTTGTCGCGCGCTGCCCGCAAGATACCGTCAAGGTTGCGCCGCGCCAATTCGGGGGCAATGCCGCGCAGAATGTCGTTGCCGCCCAGTTCAACCATCAGCGCGCCGACATCTGCGGTCAACGTCCAGCCCACCCGCGCCAGACCGCCCGCTGTCGTATCCCCGGACACACCGGCGTTCAGGATCGAGACGCTCTCACCATGCGCTTGCAGCCAATTCTCAAGCTGCGGCACCAGCCCGTCGGGTGCAGGCAACCCGTATCCCTGCGTCAGGCTGTCGCCAAGGGCGGCAATCTTCAGCGTGGCATTTGCCAGGCTCGGGCCGGGCAGCCCAAGGAACAGGATAAGGACCAGCACCTTGCCAATTTTGCCGGGCAGCCCATATTGGACCAGATAGCCCAGGAGTTTTTCGACCATGACCGATCCCGTTTTGTTGCTAGAGGACGTCTGCCTTACGCTGGACGCAAACGCCGGGCCGGTCAACATCCTGAAAGACATATCACTGAATGTTTCCCGCGGCGAAACCCTGGGGCTGGTGGGACCGTCGGGTTCGGGCAAATCCTCGCTATTGATGGTACTCGGCGGCCTTGAACGGGCAAGCTCTGGTCGGGTGATGGCGCTGGGGCAGGATCTGAGCGCCATGAACGAGGATTCTTTGGCCCGATTTCGTCGCAATCATATGGGGGTGGTGTTTCAGTCCTTTCACCTTATCCCGACGATGACGGCGCTTGAGAATGTGGCGACGCCGCTGGAACTGGCCGGGGCACCGGATGCGTTTCAGCGCGCCCGGGCCGAGCTTTTGAATGTCGGTCTGCAGACGCGTCTTGATCACTACCCTGCGCAGCTTTCTGGTGGTGAGCAACAGCGTGTTGCCCTTGCCCGCGCCGCCGCTCCCCATCCCGAGATCCTGCTGGCGGATGAGCCGACCGGAAATCTCGATGGCGAGACCGGCGCTGCGATCATTGCGATGCTGTTTGAATTGTCGGCCCGATTTGGTGCAACACTGGTTCTGGTAACTCATTCCGCGCAACTGGCGGGGCGCTGCGATCGCGTGGTGCATCTTGCCGACGGGCGCATCCGCGAGATCGAGCAGCAGAGCGCGCCGCAATGAATATGCCGGTCTCTCTCCGGATTGCGCGGCGCGAACTGCGTGGTGGGCTCAGGAATTTCCGCATATTTCTGGCTTGTCTTATCCTTGGCATTGCAGCAATCGCCGCCGTCGGCTCGGTTCGCGTCGGGATCGAGCAGGGCCTGAGCCGCGAGGGTGCCTCGATTCTGGGCGGGGACGCGGAATTGGGGTTCACCTACCGTCTGGCGCGCAAGGCCGAGCGCCGATGGATGGCGCGGCACGCACAGGTGGTTTCGGAAATCGTCGATTTCCGCTCATTGGCGGTGGTCGGGCAGGGGAGCGCGGCCAAACGTGCCCTGACACAGGTCAAGGCGGTTGATGGGGCCTATCCGCTCTATGGTCAGGTTCGGCTGTCGCCGGATATCGGTCTGAGCCGCGCATTGGCCCGTCAGAACGGGATCCCCGGCGCGGTTCTGGACCCGCTTCTGATTTCACGGCTGGGCCTCAGGCCCGGAGACGTCTTTCGGCTGGGTCGGCAGAAATTTCGCCTTGGCGCCGCCCTTGTAAAAGAACCGGACGCAGGCGCTGCCGGGTTCAGCCTCGGACCGCCGACGATTGTGTTAAAGGCCGATTTGGCCTCGTCAGGTCTGCTGGGGGCGGGGTCGTTGTTCAAATCAAAATATCGTCTGAAGCTGCCGCCAGAGATCAACCTTGCTGCCTTGCAACACAAGGCCAAAAAGCGGTTTCAAAAAAACGGAATGCGCTGGCGGGATCGGCGCAAGGGGGCGCCGGGGGTAGCCAAATTCGTTGACCGGATGGGCTCGTTTCTGGTTCTGGTGGGGCTGGCCGGTCTGGCGGTGGGCGGCATCGGCATCTCGTCGGCGGTCAGAAGTTATCTGGACGAAAAGACCCGCGTGATCGCAACATTAAAGACGCTTGGCGCCGAGAGCGGCATGATCTTTCGCGTCTATTTTCTGCAGATTAGTGCCCTCTCCCTGCTGGGCATTGCTCTGGGGGTGGCGCTGGGCGCGGCCCTGCCGATGGTCTTTGCGCCGCTCATCGCGGCCAGTCTGCCGCTGCCCGCGGATGTTTCGGTGCATCCTGCCCCCCTGTTCGAGGCCGGCCTATACGGTGGGCTGACAGCGCTGTTGTTTACCCTTTGGCCGATCGCCCGGACCGAGTCGATCCGGCCCATGGCCCTGTTTCGCGACAGCGTTTCGCGCCGCCGCAGTTTTCCGCCGCCGATATATGTCTTGCTCAGCCTCGGCCTGTTGGGTGCGCTGGTGTGGCTGGCGACGTTCTATGCATCGGTGCCGCGGCTGGCGCTGTGGACCTTTGCCGGAATCGGAGCCGCGCTTGTCGTGCTGTTGCTCGTTGCGCTTGCGCTGCGCCGTCTGGCCCGGTGGCTGGCGGTGCGTGCGGCCCTGCACGGGCGCACTGCACTGCGTCTGGCGCTAGGGGCAATCGGTGGCCCGGCCAGCGAGGCGGTGCCGGTCATCCTGTCGCTGGGCCTCGGCCTGTCGGTTCTGGCGGCGATCGGGCAGATCGATTCAAACCTGCGAAATGCCATTGAAACCCGACTGCCAAAGGTGGCGCCATCGTTTTTCTTTGTCGATATCCAACGCGACGAACTGCCCGGATTTTTGCGGCGCACGCGCAATGATCCTGCCGTCAGCCGCGTCGAGGCGGCCCCGATGCTGCGCGGGATCATCACCCGCATTAATGGGCGTCCCGCACGTGAGGTTGCGGGCAACCACTGGGTTGTTACCGGCGATCGGGGGGTGTCCTTTGCTGCTCGCCTGCCGGCGCGAACGCATTTGAGCGCCGGCAAATGGTGGCCTGCGGATTACGCCGGCCCGCCGCTGGTCAGCATGTCCGCACACGAGGCGGGCGAGATTGGCCTGAAACTGGGTGATACGCTGACGATTAACATTCTTGGGCGTGATATTACTGCGACCATTGCCAGTTTCCGGGAGGTCGATTTTTCCACCGCAGGGATGGGCTTTGTGCTGGTTCTCGATCCGGCGGCGGTGGCCGGGGCTCCTTATACCTCGATTGCCACAGTCTATGCCCGCGCCGATGCCGAGGCAAAGCTCTTGGGCGATTTGTCCGATGCCTATCCCAACATCACCGCCATTCGTGTGCGCGACGCGGTGGCGCGGGTGGTTATGGTTCTGGGGCGTCTGGCGGCGGCGACCTCTTACGGCGCGCTGGCGACGTTGTTAACCGGGTTTGTGGTCCTGATTGGGGCCGCCGCAGCCGGAGAGAGGTCGCGCGAATATGAGGCGGCGATCCTGAAGACCTTGGGGGCGACACGGGGGCATATCCTGACAAGCTTTGCTCTGCGGGCGGCGATTCTGGGAACTGCGGCGGGGCTGGTGGCCATAGCTGCGGGCGCGGGTGCAGGCTGGGCGGTGATGCATTTCGTGATGAAAACCGGCTACAGCTTTGCCCCGGTCTCGGCCTTTGCCATCGTTGCAGGCGGCGGGCTGGTCACCGTTCTGGCGGGGCTGCTGTTTGCAATTCGCCCGCTGTCGGCGCGTCCGGCGCGCATCCTGCGCGCGCGGGAATAAATTTTCGCCGCGTCCCTTCGGGATTTCGCCCAAATCCACCATTGCGGCGCGAATTTTGCTTGAAAGGGGGCCACCCTGTCTGCACAAAATTGGCTGGCACTGGTGGATTTTGGCTGAAACCGGCGCCATCTGGTGATTGTCAACAGGCCCTAATTGCTGAGTATATTCTGTCAAAACGCTATAGGAAACGCCCCGCAACCCTTGGTCGCGGGGCGTCGTCCGTGCGTTGTGGCGCGGTTTATTGACCGACGGTCTTGATCCGCCCTTCGACCGTGTTCGTGACCTTGCCGGTGCTGGCAATATAGTTGATCACGTCGTTGGCCATCAGGTTACCGTTGCCCGGGTTGATCAGAACCTTGCCGCCAGCAAGGGCGCGATAGCCGTCACCGCCCTTGAGAACATAGTCATTGGTGGCAAGCTTGTAGTGCGCACTCTTGTCCAGCGGTTTGCCGCCGATCAGCACCTTGACAATCCGCGAGCCCGCTGGCGCGCTGGGATCATAGACATAGCTCATCCCGGAAACCTGCGGAAAGCGACCGGCGCCTTTCTCGACTTGGCTGACCCCGTTTTCCAGCGCCGCAAGAACCTGCGCTCCGCTGAGTTCCGTCATGACCGTGGCGTTGCCAAAGGGCAGCTCGGTCAGGATGTCGCGTCGGGTCAGGGTGGCCCCCGCGTCATAGGTGCGATCGCCCCGGATGCCGCCGCCGTTGGCGATGGCGATATCGGCGCCGGTTGCTTTGCGCATGGCGTCGGCAACGAGGTCGCCAAAGGCGGATTCCTCACCACGCACCACGTTGCGACGGGAATCCAACGGGCCTTGGGTCACCCCGATCTTGACGTTCAGACTGGAGTCCAGCTTGGCCTGAAACGCATCAACCATCTTCTGGGTTTCAGGATCCGGTGTCACCGATGCGGTATCGATAAAGCGGAAATTCGGCACCCATTTGACTTTCCGCTTGCCGTGCTTCTTGCCGATCTTGACGGTAAGGTCCAGCGGCGACAGAAAACGCCCGTCGATCGAGGTCTCGACATAGGCGGTGATCCCGTCATAGGAGGTCGCGTAATCGTGGTCATCGCCGGACATCACGATATCGAAGGCGTGGCTTTTGACCAGCTTGCGGTCGTTGGCGTGGTCGGTCTGAACGACTCCGATTACCAGATCTGCACCTGCCTTGCGCGCGGCCCGCGCGGCGGCGATCCCCGAGGCGACAGTGGGGCCGAATTTGGTATCGCCCGAGCTTGAGACTTCGGGGGTCGTGTCCTGAGCCACCGGCACCAGCGCGACCTTCAGATCGCCATAGGTTTTCATCATCGTGCCGCCCAGCCCGGCCACGGGCGAGCCGTCTGCGTTGGTGATATTGACGGCCGCCCACGGGTATTTCGAGGCCTTCATCTTCTGGGCGAAATTCGCCGGGCCGAAATCATATTCGTGGTTTCCCGGCACCGCGATATCAAAGGGCACGAGATTGGTCAGATCGATCATATTCTGGCCGTGGTCAAAACCCGACAGAATCGAAGGCGACAGCATGTCTCCGTCAAAAACGTAAATCGTATTTGGGTTTTTAGCCCGTTCGGCGCGGGCAACTGCATTCAGGCGGGCAACCCCGCCACGGCCGTGATGGTCGGCAAAATTATAAAGGTCGCCAACCCCCAGAATGGTCAGTTTGACGGTTGAGCCCGCCAAGGCCGGCAGGCCGGCTGCCATACTCAGAATGCTAGCGCTGGCCATCAGGGCCAGAAAATTTCCTGAATGTTTTTTCATGTTGGTAAATCCTCCTGATTTCGGTCGGTCTGATAGGGCAGGTTGCGCTTTTTGGCGCCGTTTGTGAAGGGGGATTTCTACAGGTTGTGCGCGCCGCGCCGCCTGCGGCGTCCCGACCTCGTGGCAGGGCCTCGCCGGAAGGCAGCGGCGTGCGGAATGAAGCCGGTTTCAGCCCGGTTTGCGCCGCCGGATCAGCTCACCATCACCCAGCGCGTTCTTTTTCCGTCGGGGCCGGTTTTCGGTGCGCTTGGCCTTGGCCCCGGCTTTGGCGGAGTGCCCATTGCGGCGGCCAAACAGCCTAGCCACGAACGACTTACCGCCATCCACCAGCGAGAACAAGACTGGCACAAAGACCAGCGACAACAGCGTTGACAGGACAAGCCCGCCGATCACGGCGATGGCCATGGGCGAGCGGAACTCGCCGCCGATGCTGACGGCAAGCGCGCTGGGCACCATGCCCGAGGTCATGGCAATCGTGGTCATGACGATCGGGCGGGCGCGCTTGTGCCCGGCCTCCAGCATCGCATCGGGACGGCTGAACCCCTGACGCATTGCGTCCTGGGCAAATCCCACCAGCATGATCGCGTTCTTGGTCACGATCCCCATCAGCATCAAAAAGCCGATGACAACCGGCAGGCTGATGGCAAGGTGCATGATGAACAGCGCGAAAATCGCGCCGCCGATGGCCAGCGGCAGGGTCATCAGAATGGTGATCGGAGTGACGAACGAGGTGAACAGCAGGGACAGCACGATATAGACCAGCAGGATGCCGGCGATCATCGCCGTGGCAAAGCCGGAAAAGATATCGGCCATGATCTCGGCGTCGCCGCTTTGCTGAAGGCGCACGCCGTCGGGCAGATGCTTGGCCTCGGGCAGGGCAAAGATGGATTTCAGAGCTTCGCCCAGTACTGTGCCATTGGCAAGGTTGGTTTCCACCTTGGTTTCGTTCTTGCGGTCATAGCGGGTGACGATGCTGGGGCCGGTTGCAATCTTGACATCGGCGACCGCAAGGAACGGCACCGAGGCGCCGGTCGGTGTGGTGACCCGCAGGCTGGCCAGATTGGCCAGATTGTTGCGCACCGATTTTTTCAGGCGCACGACGATGGGGATCTGCTCATCGCCCGAGGTGAACTTGGCCAGATTGCTCTCGACATCTCCGATCGTGGCCACCCGAAAGGTCGAGGCCAACATGTTTGCCGTGACCCCCAGTTCCGCCGCCAGGTCAGGCTTTGGTGTGATCTGTATCTCGGGCCGGGGCAGCGCCGCGGTGGTTGTGACCCCGACCAGCCCGGGCAGTTTCTTCATCGCGTCCGACAGGTGCAGCGCCGCCTTGGTCACAACGGCGCGGTTGTCGCCCAGAACGCTGAGTGAGATGTCCCGCTGGCCGCGAGCGTTGACAAAATTGACCCGGACATCGGGGAATTTGGCCAGGATGCGGCGCAGATCGGATTCGATCTGGACCGAGGTCCGCTTGCGGTTCAGCTTGCTGCCGAAATTGACGGTGATGACAGCCTTGGTGATCGCCCCGGCGCCGCCATCGACGAACACGTTCTTGATTTCGGGCACGCGCAGCATTTGCGCCGTCATCCGCCGGGTGACATCACGGGTATCGCTGAGGGTCGAGCCGGGTGGCAGGTCGACAATGATCAGCGAGCGCCCCTCGTCCTTTTTCGGGATGAACTCGCCCGGAAGCAGGGTCGCCGAATAAAGCGAGGCGGCAAAGATGCCGAACGCCGCCAGAATGGTGATGATCCGGTGCCCTAACGTCCAGCGCAGAATCGAGAGGTACCCGCGCATCATCCAGCCGTCGCGCTTGGTTTTGGCCGCATGCGTGTCCTTCAGGAAATTGGCCGCCAGCATCGGCGTGATCAGCCGCGCTACCAGCAGCGAGAACAGCGCCGCCACCGCCACCGTCAGGCCGAATTGCTTGAAGAACTGCCCCGGTATGCCGCCCATGAAACTGACCGGAGCAAAGACCGCGATGATGGTCAGGGTGATGGCAATGACGGTCAGGCCGATCTCGGTTGCCGCGTCCGCCGCGGCTTGGCGCGCGGTCTTGCCCATGGCCAGATGTCGCTCGATATTCTCGATTTCGACAATTGCGTCATCGACCAGAATACCGGTCACAAGGGTGATCCCCAAGAGGCTGATGTTGTTCAGGGAAAAGCCCAGCCAGTACATGGCAAAAAATGTCGGGATGATGGACAGGGGCAGGGCGGTCGCAGTGATCAGGGTGGCCCGCCAGTTGCGCAGGAACAGAAATACCACGACAACGGCCAGCGCCGCGCCTTCGTAAAGGGTCTCCATCGAGCTCTTGAAGGTGCCTGCGGTGTAATAGGTCGCGTCGTCAATTTGCGAGACCCGCACGTTGGGATAGCGCGCCTGAATATCCTTCAGCTTTTTTCGTACCTGTTTTGCCGTGTCCAGATCGCTTTTCCCGGTGGCCCGGTAGATGCCAAGAGCCACCACAGGATGCCCGTTCAGCATGGCAAAGCTGCGCGCCTCGGCCGCCCCGTCATGGACCTGCCCCAACTGGTTCAGGCGCACGATCTGCCCTCCTGGCAGGGTCAGCGAGGTGTTGGCCAGCGCCGCAACCGTCTTGGCGCCGCCAAGGGCGCGGATCGAAAATTCCAGCCCCGCCACGTCGCCGCGCCCGCCGCCCAGATTGACATTGGTCGCCCGCAGCTGACGGCTGACATCACCTGCGGTAATGCCCAGTGCCAGTAGACGATTAGGGTCCAGCTCGACCTTGATTTCGCGGTTGGCGCCGCCCAGCCGCTTGACCGCGCCGACACCTTTCAGTCCGCGCAATTCCCGCGCGACCACGTCGTCGCCGAACTTGGATAGCCCCTCGATCGAGCGGGTGGGATCCGAGATGCCATAGGTCAGGATCGGCTTGCCCACCAATTCCTTGCGCTTGATGACCGGCTCGGAAATGGTTTTTGGCAGGTCGTTACGGATCCCGCTGACCGCGTCCTTGACGTCGTTCAGTGCCCGGTCCGTGGCTGTGTCCATGGTGAAATTGATAATCACGGTGGCGCTGGAATCGCGCGCCGTGGCAATGATGTGATCGACGCCGGTGATATTGGCCACTGCGTCCTCTACCGGCTTGATGACCTGACTGGCCAGTTCGGCAGGTGCGGCCCCGGGCTGGCCGATCTGGATCGAGACGATAGGGATGTCCACATTGGGCAGCTCGGTCACCGGCAGGCGGCCAAAGCTGAAGTAGCCGGCGATCACGACGACCAGAAAAAAGGCCAGCGAGGGGACCGGCTGGCGGATCGACCACGTGGCGAAATTCATGGCTGAACCCCGGGCTTGGCGGCAACCGGGGTGACCTTGTCCCCGTCGCGGAAAAAGGCCCCGGCGCGCAGCAGCACTGGCTGGTTGGCCGACAGCCCACTGGTGACCTCGCGGAACCCTTGCCAGAACAGGCCGGTGGTGATGCGTTGTTTGCGCACGCTGCCATCGATCACTCTCAGCACGAAATCGCCCTTTTCATCCGACAACACGGCGCTGGCAGGAATGGCCGGGGCCACGCGCCGCGCCGCGGTGATCCAGCCGTTTGCGAACAATCCCAGCCGCAGCCCGGGGTTGGGTTGAAGGCTGATCCGCACTGTGCCCAGACGGGTGCGCTGATCGACCCGCGGGGAAATCTGCCGGACCTTGCCGCTGAGGCGACCAAGCCCGGCGATGTCCAGGGTTGCCTCGTCGCCGGTCTTGAGGAGACCGATCTCGGTCTCGATAACATCCACGGCGACCTCGATTTCGCCCTTGTCGATGATGCGGAACATCGGCGACGGACCGGCCACGGCCACGGCGCCGCGTTTTGCGCTGCGGCTGGAGATGACGCCGCTGACGGGCGCCTTTATGTCGGCAAAGGACAGGTTCAGGCGCGCCAGATCGACCTGCGCCTGGGCTTGTGCAACCGATGATTTGGCCACCGCCAGACCGTCCTCGGCCGAGGCAACCGTCGCTTGCGCGCTGTCGAGCGTGGTGACGCTCTGGTCCAGCACCGCCTGTGAAATCGTTCCTGTCTGCCGCAGCTTGGCATTGCGGTTATACGAGGTCTGCGCCTGATCCAGACGCACCCGGGCTAGATCTATCTGGCTTTTGGCCTGCTGCACCGAGGCCCTGGCGCGATCCAGCGAGGCCTGCGCCTGTTCCAGACGTACGCGCAGGGTTCGCTTGTCCAGGACCGCCAGAATGTCTCCGGCTGTAACCTGATCGCCAATATCAACATTCAGGCGCTCGATCACCTGTCCGCTGATCCGGGTGTTGACGAAAACCTCGTTGCGGGCGACCAGTGTGCCAGACACTGAAACCCGGGCCAGCATTTCGCGCGGTTTCATGCTGACCACGGTCACCGCCGGCGCGGCCGGGCCCTGGGCCTTGGCACCAGCACCCAACAGGGTGAATGCCAGCAGGATCAGCGAGGACAGGGAAACGAATTTCAGGGAACGTGTCGAAAGCATGGGCGATCCGGCTCTGTTATCCAGTGTTGACAAGTGCTATTTTTGCGCGATATGCAAAATTTGCCCATAATGCAAGACAAAAAGTCAGATCATGTCCACACTCCGCGCCCGCCGTCGCAAGAGAACCGCCGATACTATCCGCAAGGCTGCGGTCGAGCTGGCCCTGTCTGACGGGCTGGATAACATCACCACCGAGATGATCGCCGAACGGGCGGGGATCAGCCTACGTTCGTTTTTCAACTATTTTGCTTTCAAGGAAGAGGCGCTGCTGCCGCCGCCGGTCGCCCTGTCTGATGAAAAGGTCGAGCAGTTCGTCAACGGGAGCGGACCGCTATTGGATGATCTGGCCGACCTGCTGGTTGCGCATTTTCGCCAGACCGAGATCAACCGCACCCAGTTGCGCGCCCTCTTGGAGCTGTCGCGCACCCACCCCAAGCTGATGTTCGTCAAGGACCAGACCTTTTGCCGCTACGAGGACCAGATGGGGGTCGTCATCGCCCGCCGCCTCTCGGTCGGGCCCGAGGATCCACGGCCTAGGCTGATGGCGGCCACCGTTGCCGCGGCCATTCGCGTTGGGGTCAGCCGTTGGGTTGCAGAGGGTCAGGGCCAGATCGAGGACGAGGTCCTCTCCACGGTGACGGCGCTGCGTGATCTGTTTCAGGAGCGCACGCCGGGCACCCCACGTCTGCGGCGGCTCTGAACCGGCAGCCGACCTCGTGGCACGCCCGTGTGGGGCCTCTGGTATAACTCACGCATTTGACCGTCTGGTTGGAAATCCGACATATTGTGGAAATATTGGATTTCGGGGGCGTTTTATGTCAGCATGATCGGTGTTGTTGATACGTTTGAGAGGGCCGGCATGTTTTTGACAAGGGCGCAATTTTGGTTTGGGATATTTCTTGGCACGGTTTGCGGCGGTCTGCTGCTGGCAAACACGGCGCGGGCCGCAGGGCCTCTGCAGGGTATCGTACCAGACAACCGGCTTGCTATCACGCGAAACATGGATTTTCCCGGCAATGATCTGCAGCCGATCTTTCAGACGACGCTGGAGAACTGCGCCCAAACCTGTCTGGACGATTCCGCCTGCAAGGCTTTTACCTATAACCTCAAGTCTCTGGCCTGTTTTCCAAAATCGGGTGTGAGTGAGGCCAAGCCGTTTGACCGCGCCATTTCGGCCCGGGTGTTCCGGACCTCACCAAGGGTTCTGAAACAGCAAAAAGCGCGGCTGCAACGCCTGTCCTTCCTGCCCGCCAGCTTTTTTGCCGAGGCGCGCCGTCAGGCCGAGGGGCTGGCCAAAAAGCACCCCGCCGACGAGTGGAGCGTGGATCAGCTGGAGCGCGCATCGCGCAATGCGCTGGTGACAAAAAGGTTGCGGGACGCGATGGCCTTTATGGCCGAGTCGGTGACCCTCAGCGACAGCCCCAGCGGTTGGCTGAAATTTGCGCTGCTGGCCTTCAAGGTGCCGCCGCAGAACGGCGCGGACAGGGGCACGCTGATCCGGACGGCCAGTGCAGCGGCGATCAATGCGTTCGTGCGGGCGCGAACGGCGCGGGTCAAGGCGGATGCGCTGCGCGTCCTTGCCGGGGTTCTCGAGCGTCGGGATCGGGGGCGCCTGTCCATCGATGCTCTTCGTCTGGCGCAGGCCATTCGCCCACAGGCTGAAACCGCAAAGGCGCTGGACCGGGCCCTCAGGCTGTTCGGGTTCCGCGTGACCGAGCACACGGTTGACAACAACGCCGCGCAGCCCCGCATCTGCGTGACGTTTTCCGAGGCTCTGGTTCCCGCCGGCGTTGATTACGGCACTTATGTGCGCCTGCCCGAGCCGGGTCTGGCGGTCGAATCAAAGGGTCGGCAGATTTGTGTCGAGGGGGTCCGCCACGGCGCCCGCTATCGACTGACGTTTCGCAAGGGCCTGCCGGCGCAGAGCGGGGAAAAGCTGCTAAAGTCAGTTGATCTCAGCGTTTATGTGCGCGACCGGGCGCCCTCGGCCCATTTCGTTGGTCGGGCCTATGTGCTGCCGCGGGGTGAAGCGGCGCGGATTCCCATTGTTACCGTCAATCTGGACAAGGTCGATCTGACCATTCGCCGCGTTGGCGAGCGCAACCTTGTGCGCGTTCTCAGGAACGGAATGTTTGCCAATCCGCTGTCCAGCTGGGATGAGCGCGACCTGAAAAAATCGCTAGGGGCCGAGGTCTGGTCCGGCGTTGGGCTGGTCTCGCGCGAGCTGAACAAGGACGTGACCACGGCGTTGCCCATTGGCGATGCGGTCAAGACCTTCAAGCCGGGGGTCTATGTCCTCAGCGCACGAGTGCCGGGGGACAAGTCTCAGGACAATGCTGCGGCCTCGCAATGGTTCGTGGTCACGGATCTGGGGATCTCGACCATGAAGGGGGCGGATGGGCTGCATGTCTTCGTGCGCTCTCTGGATACGGTGGCCCCCAAACAGGGCGCGCGGGTGCGTCTAGTCGCCATCAACAATATGGTGCTGGCCGAGACCACCACCGACGCCGCCGGATACGCGCGTTTTGCACCGGGTCTGTTGCGCGGGGCCGCAGCCAGTTCACCGGCGCTGGTGACGGTGGAAAAGGGCGATGATTTTGCCTTTCTCGGGCTGACCAGCCCGGCGTTCGATCTGTCGGACCGGGGGGTAAGGGGCCGCCGCTCACCGCCACCGATTGACGTATTTCTGACCACCGATCGCGGTGCGTACCGGGCTGGCGAGACGGTTCACGCAACTGCTCTGGTGCGCGATGCCCGGGCCGAGGCGCTGAGCGGTCTGGCGCTGACTGCCATTGTCACGCGCCCCGATGGGGTCGAATTCACCCGCATTTTGTCTGCTGATCAGGGTGCGGGCGGGCATGTCTTTGCCGTACCGCTGCCGCCAACGGCCGAGCGCGGGACATGGACGATGCGTCTTTACGCCGACCCCAAGGCCAAGGCGCTGGTGACGGCGAAATTTCTGGTCGAGGATTTCACCCCCGAGCGCGTCGATTTCAAGCTGGCCCTCAGAGGGGCGGCGCTGAAGGTCACCGATGTGCCCGTGCTCGATCTGGCGGCCAGATACCTTTATGGCGCGCCGGCAGCTAATCTGGCGGTCGAGGCCGAAACCCGGGTCTTGCTGGCCGACGGGTTGGACGGCTATCCCGGCTACAGCTTTGGCCCGCAGGATCAGCCTTTTGCGGCGCGGGTGTCCTTTACCAACGGGAAATTGCGAACCGACGCGTCGGGCAAGCTGGCCTTTGCCCTGACGATGCCCAAGGTCGGCAAGGTGATGCGGCCGCTGAAGTTGCGCGCCCTAGTGCGAGTGCGCGAAGGCTCGGGCCGCCCGGTCGAGCGCCGGATCGAGCGGGCTCTGGCCCCGGCCACGACGCTCTTGGGCATCAAGCCGCTGTTTGACGGTGTCCTGCCGCAGGGCGGTCTGGCGGCATTTGATGTGCGCGCGGTGGGGCCGGACCTGCGGCCGCGTGCGGTGTCGCAGCTGCGTTGGTCGCTGGTGCGCGTCAAGACCCGCTATCAATGGTATGAATCCTATGGCAACTGGAGCTATGAACCGATCACCACCAGAACCCGCATTGCCAGTGGTGAGCTGACGCTGGGCACGGCCGCGCCCGGCCATGTCGAGGCCCCGGTTGACTGGGGCCGCTATGAACTGAGGCTTGCCAGCGCCTCGGCCCCCTATTCCAGTGCCAGCTTTGCCTTTACCGCGGGGTGGTATGCCTCAGCGGGCAGCGGAAATACGCCCGATACGCTGGATATCGGGTTGGACAAGCCCCGCTATAAGATCGGCGATGTCGCCCATGTGCGGCTGGTGCCGCGCTATGCGGGAACGGCGCTGGTGACGGTTGTCTCCAATCGCCTGATCGCGATGAAGACGGTGGCGGTGAAAAAGGGTGAGAACATGATTTCGCTTCCGGTGACCGAGGACTGGGGCAGCGGGGCCTATGTCAGCGCTACAGTCATTCGCCCGCTGGACGTGGCGGCCGGACACAATCCAAGTCGTGCCATCGGCCTGAACTGGGCCAGCGTCGATCCCGGGCAACACCGCCTGCAGGTGGCCTTTACGACCGCTGACACGGTGAGGCCGCGCGGAATTTTGCCAGCGGCCCTCAAGGTCTCGGGTCTGCGTGCAGGCGAGACCGCCTATGCCAGTATCGCGGCGGTGGATCTGGGCATCCTCAACCTGACCAATTTCGCCGCTCCCGATCCTGACGGGCATTATTTTGGTCAGGCCAAGCTGGGCATGGACATCCGCGATGTTTATGGCCGCCTGATTGACGGCTTGCAGGGGCGGCGCGGGCAGGTGCGCTCGGGTGGGGGTAGCCCCGTGTCCGAGCATCTGCAAAGCGCGCCGCCGGTGGGCAAGCTGGTCTCGTTCTTTTCCGGCCCGCTCAAGGTTGCGGCCGATGGAACGGTCCGGGCTGATTTCGATCTGCCCGCCTTCAATGGCACCGTGCGCCTGATGGCGGTGGTTTGGTCAAAGACCGGAGTCGGACAGGCCAGCAAGGACGTGCTGGCGCGTGACCCGGTGGTGCTGACCGCCAGCTTACCGCATTTTCTGGCGCCCCATGACACCAGCCGCGTGTTGCTGGAGATTTCCCACGCTTTCGGCCCGACTGGACGGATGGGCCTGACGATCACCGGCAGCGACGGCCTTGGTCTGGATGTTGGTGCGCTGCCGGCATCCTTTGATCTGGCGGCCAAGCAGACCCGCAGGTTCAGCCTGCCGCTCACCGCCCCCGGAGCCGAGGGGGCGGCGAAAATCACCGTAGTCCTGACCACGCCCGACGGGCAGAAGCTGACCAAGGTTTTAACGGTTCCGGTGCGCGCCAACGATCCCAAGGTTTCCCGAACGACGCGGATTGAGTTGGCCCGCGGCAAGACATTCACGCTGACGGCGGATGCTTTTGATGGCTACCGCCCCGGCAGCGGGCGGGCCACGCTGTCGGTGGGGCCGATCGCGAGATTTGATGCGGCGGGCCTTTTGGAGGCACTGGATCGCTACCCCTACGGCTGCACCGAGCAGCTTACCTCAAAGGCGCTGCCGCTGCTTTACTTTGGCGATGTTGCCGAGGCGCTGGACCTTGGTCCGCACAAGGCTGTTCGCACCCGCATCAAGCAGGCGATTGCCGAGATCCTGTCCAACCAGTCCTCGGCAGGATCTTTCGGGCTGTGGGCGCCGGGCAATGGCGACCTTTGGCTGGACTCCTATGTCAGCGATTTTCTGAGCCGGGCGCGATCAAAAGGCTACAGTGTGCCGCCCGTGGCCTTTCGACTGGCCATGGACAACCTGCGCAACCAGTTGAACTATGCGCAGGATTTCGAGAAGGGAGGCGAGGGTATTGCCTATGCACTGATGGTGCTGGCCCGCGAAGGAGCCGCCAATATCGGCGACTTGCGCTATTATGCCGACGCCAAGGCGGATCAGTTTGCAACGCCGCTGGCGCTTGCGCAGCTGGGTGCGGCGCTGGCTTATTATGGCGACCAGCCCCGGGCAGATCGCATGTTCCGCAAGGCCGGACAGAGGCTGAAGGCACAGTCGAGCGTTCCTGAATCCGCGGCTTGGCGTGTCGATTTTGGCACCGACCTCAGAGACACCGCCGCGGTTTTGACGCTGGCGGCCGAGGCGGGGTCCGAGGTGCTGGACCAGCAGGCGCTGGCCGCACGCCTGTCCCCGGATGCGCTGGTCTCTCGCCGCCGCTCGACCCAAGAGAACATGTGGTCCCTGCTGGCCGCCGATGCGCTGATCAAGGCGGCGCCTGCGGGTGCGCTTCTGCTGAACGGCGCGCCGGTTTCTGGGCCGCTGGTGCAGGTTCTCGATGCAGAGACCGAGGCCGGGCAACGCGTCCAGATCACCAACGCCTCGGGAAAATCCGCAGTGGCCATGTTGACGACGACCGGCATTCCCCTGCAGGCGGAACCGGCGAGTGGCAACGGGTATCGGATCGAGCGGCAATATTACACCATGGACGGCCAGCCGGTTTCGGTCGGGACCGTGCCTCTCAATCGGCGCATGGTGGTGGTTCTGACGGTGTCTCCGTCGCGGGTATCAAAGGCGCGGCTGATCGTCAACGATCCGCTGCCCGCGGGGTTCCGGATCGACAATCCGCACCTGTTGCGCTCGGGGGATGTCAAAGCGCTGAGCTGGCTGAAAGCGGCGGCGCAAACCCGCCATACCGAGTTCCGTGATGACCGTTTTGTCGCCGCCGTGGACTGGTCTGGCAAAAAGCCGCTTCAACTGGCCTATATCGTACGCGCCACCGCACCCGGACGTTTCCACCACCCGGCTGCCAGTGTCGAGGACATGTATCGCCCGCAGTTTCACGCCCGAACTGCCAGCGATGTGGTTTTGATCCGGCCCTGAGTATGTCCAGAGTGGGGACAAAGACGCGCGCCGGACGGCAATTGCGCCGCGAAATGGCGCTGCTGGGCGCCGGGGCCGTGCTGCTGTTCATCGTGGCGCTTGGCGATATGGGGCTGCGGGTCTGGGTGGCGTCCACCCGCTTGCCGCCGCTGACGCTGGCAACCTCGGTGACGGTCGAGGATCGTGACGGCAAGTTGTTGCGTGCCTATACGGTGGGCAACGGGCTGTGGCGTCTGCCGGTCAAGGTGCAGGATGTGGACCCGCGTTATATCGCCGATCTGCTGGCCTATGAGGACAAGCGGTTTTACCGCCACCACGGGGTCGATCCGGTGGCCATGCTGCGCGCCGCATGGCAGAGCCTGTGGCGTGGGCGGATTGTTTCCGGCGGGTCAACCCTGACGATGCAGGTGGCGCGTCTGCTGGAGGGTGGTGGCACCGGGCGCTGGGGGCCAAAACTGCGCCAGATCCGTCTGGCGCTGGCGCTGGAGCAGCACCTGTCAAAACAGGACATTCTGAATCTCTACCTTGAACTGGCTCCCTTTGGTGGCAATCTCGAGGGGGTGCGGGCGGCCTCTCTCGCCTACTTCGGCAAAGAGCCGCACCGCCTGACCGCGGCACAAGCCGCCCTTTTGGTGGCCTTGCCGCAGGCACCCGAGGTCCGGCGCCCTGACCGTTGGCCGGATCGCGCAGCGGCGGCGCGCAACCGGGTTCTGGCGCGCCTGACCCGGGCTGGCGTCTTGCCGGCGGATGAGGCTCGTGCCGCCACCAGCGAGGTCGTGACCCGCCGGCGTATTCCGTTTCCGAGCCTTGCGCCGCATCTGGCGGATCGCGTGGTTGCTGCCCGGCCGCTGCTGCAGATTCACCGGCTGACCGTTTCGCGCAATCTTCAGGCGCGGCTGCAAACGCTGGTTGCGAATTACATGCTGGGCAAGCCACCGGGCCTGTCCGCCGCGATTCTGGTGATGGATCACAAGACCGGGGAAATTCGCGCTTCGGTCGGCTCGGCGGGGTATCTTGACCGGGCCAGCCGCGGCTTTGTCGATATGACTCGCGCAATCCGGTCTCCGGGCTCGACGCTAAAGCCGTTCATCTACGGTCTGGCCTTTGATCGGGGGCTGGCGCAACCGGCGACCCTGATCGAGGATAAACCCACAGCCTTTGGCACCTATGCGCCGCGGAATTTTGACAACCGCTTTTACGGCGAGATCAGCGTTCGGGATGCGCTGCGGTATTCGCTGAATATTCCGGCGGTCAAGCTGTTGCAGGCGGTGGGTCCGGCGCGGCTGATTGCGCGCATGCGCCGGGCCGGCGTTGTGGCGGTGCTGCCGGGGAAATCGCCGCCCGGTCTGGCCATTGCGCTGGGCGGGCTGGGGGTTAGCCTTGAGGATCTGGTCACGCTCTATGCGGGTTTGGCCAATGGTGGCCATCCGGTTTCGCCCGTCGTGCGTCTTGGTGTCAAACCGAAACCGCCGCTGAAACCGTTGATGTCCGAGATCGCCGCTTGGCAGGTTGCCGATATCCTGACCGGGGTCAAGGGGCCGGATCTGGCCCCCGACAACAGGCTGGCCTACAAGACCGGTACCTCTTACGGGTATCGCGATGCGTGGGCGATCGGCTTTGACGGGGCGGACGTGATCGGGGTGTGGTTGGGACGGCCCGATGGAACGCCGGTGCCCGGGATCTTGGGGGCAAAATTGGCCGCGCCCTTGTTGTTTGAGGCCTTCGGTCGCCTGCGGTCACATCTGGTGCCGTTGCCTTTGCCAAATCCGGCGACGCTGCTGGTGGACAATGCCGGGTTGCCAGCCCCCTTGCGCAAGTTTCATCCCGCGGGAACGGCGTTTGACCCGGTTCGTAACGCGCCCGAGATCATCTTTCCCCCGGATGGGGCGCTGGTGGATCTGGGCCTGAGCAGCGACGATCCGATGCCGCTGGTGGTGAAGATCAACAACGGCACGCCGCCGTTTACATGGTTGGCCAACGGCGTTCCGGTCCGGATCGGCACCCGCCAACGTTGGTTTCAGTGGCAACCCGCCGGACCGGGGTTTCTGCAGATATCGGTGGTTGATGCCAACGGTATGTCGCAAAAGGCGGTTATAAAACTGCGTTAGGCCCAGATCCGAACCCCCAGACGCTCGATTGAGCGGGGGCGGCTATCTTGCGGGGGCGTGTGCGTCGGGATAGGCCCGGGCAAAAGCAGGGATCTCGGCCAGACGGGCCGCAAGGCGCGAAATCCGTGGCATCTGGTCAAGGTCGATTTCCCATCGGGTGGCGTTATAGACCTGCGGCAGCAGGCAGATGTCGGCCATGCTGACGCGATCACCGTGGGCATAAAGGCCGGTTTCGGCCTCGGCCAGCATAGTCTCGACCGCCGCCAGACCACGCGGAATAAAGGCGTGCATCCAGTCTCTCATCGACAGATTTCCAGCCGAGTTTTCGGTTCCGAACCGGGCCACGGACAGGTTACAGACCGGGTGAATTTCCATCGCTATTGCATAGGACAGACGCCGCACCCGCGCCCGCCCCAGCGGCTCGGGAGGCAACAGGCCGCCGGATCGGGTTTCGTCCAGATATTCGATGATCGCCAGCGACTGGGTCAGGCTGTGCCCGTCGATATCGAGGGTTGGAACCAACCCTTGCGGGTTGCGTTGCAGGTTGGCCTTTTGGCGCTGCTCGCCTGCTCTCAGATCGACGGGGATGCTTGTGTAGGGCAATTCCAGAAGGTTCAGCGTAATGCGCAGCCGATAGGCCGCCGATGAACGCCAGTAGTCGTAGAGAACCGGGGTCATTCATAAACCTCCAGCAGGGTTCGGATGGCGCCAAGAAAGGGGGCGCGGGCCTCTTCGGGCAGGTTGCGCAGGATATCGCGGGCGTATTTCAGCCCCATGGGGCCGATCTCACGGGCCACCGCGCGCCCCTTTGGCGTCAGGGACAATTCAACCAGTCTACGGTCGCGCGCGCAGCCCTGTTTTTGAATATAGCCGGCCTGTTCCAGCCGGGCGGCGGCGCGGCTGACCTTGGATTTATCCATGGCGACGCGGTTGTAGATTTCGCGGATGCTGACCTTGTCGGCGCGCATCAAATGGGCGATGACGCGCCACTCCGAGACGCTGAGCCCGAATTTCTTGCGGTAACAGAGCGAAAATCCGTCGCTGATCCGGCTGGACAGGATCGCCAGTTGATAGGGGAGGAAATCCTCGAGCACGAAATCGTCCGCGTCATCGCTTTGGGTATCGGTCACGGCGTCGGTCATCGGGTTGCCTTGATTGTTGCGTTTGATACGATCTTATAAGCGCACGGATTGCGTTCTGTTTCAAGGTCGGTGGGGACTCTTTCCTTGACATCGTTGCATTTGCAACGATAAGGTCGGCGCAAAGATCGCCGCGCGCCGTTTCGGCCGCTGCAACTGCAACCGCAAAGGATCAGGATGCCACTTTTGAAATCATGGATCGACAGCGCCAACACAGCTGTTTGCCCATTTCCACTGAACAATCTGCCCTATGGGGTGTTCTCGACGGACTCGACCCCGCCGCGCTGTGGAGTGGCAATCGGAGACATGATCCTTGATCTCAGCCTGCTCGAGGAACAGCGCCTGATCGAGGTCAATTACGAAGAGGTCTTCGAGGTCCCCTTCTGGAACGAGTTTATCGAGCTTGGCCCGCGCGCCTGGGCGGACTTGCGCGCGCGTCTGACGGATCTTTTGATTGAGGGCGGGGACGACGCGCTGGCCGCCAACAGCGAACTTTGCGCCCGCGCGCTGGTGGCCCAAAAGGACGCCACCATGCACCTGCCCATCGTGGTTGCGGAATACACCGATTTCTATGCCGGGCGGAATCATGCGTTCAACGTCGGCTCGATGTTTCGCGGGCCGGAAAACGCGCTGCCGCCCAACTGGTTGCACATTCCGATCGGTTATAACGGTCGTGCGTCAACGGTGGTGGTCAGCGGCACCGACATCCACCGCCCGCTGGGCCAGCTAAAGCCGGCGGGGGCAGAGGCGCCAGTTTTCGGCCCCAGCAGACGTCTTGATATCGAATTGGAAATGGGCGCGATCGTTGGCACTGGCAACAAGATGGGCCAGCCGGTGACGGTTGCCGAGGCCGATGCGATGATCTTTGGCTATGTGATCCTGAACGACTGGTCCGCGCGCGATATTCAGGCCTGGGAATATCAGCCTCTGGGGCCGTTTCAGGCCAAGGCCTTTGCCACCTCGATTAGCCCATGGATCGTTACGGCGGCCGCGCTGGGGCCATTTCGCACGCCAACGCCACCGCGCGAGGTCGAGCTTCTGCCCTATTTGCAAGAGCCTGCGCCGATGCTCTATGATATCGATCTCGAGGTGCGGCTGCGCCCGGCCGGCGGGACCCGCGCGACCCTGCTCAGCCACACCAATTACAACGAGATGTATTATTCCGCCGCCCAACAACTGGCGCATCACGCCAGCAGCGGTTGCGAGATGAACACCGGCGATCTGCTGGGGTCCGGCACCATCTCCGGCCCCACAAAGGACACCCGCGGCAGCCTGCTGGAACTCAGCTGGGGCGGCAAGGAGCCGCTGACGCTCGACAGTGGCGAAATCCGCACATTTCTTGAGGATGGCGATACCGCGATCCTGTCGGGCCATGCCCAAGGGGACGGCTATCGCGTTGGCTTTGGCGACTGTACCGGCACCATCCTGCCGGCTGTCACCCCGCCGGACTGGACAAAATAAGAGGGAAGAACACAATGGCAAAAGCATTCGCATCCATGGGCGATATGACCGAAAAGAAGATCAGCTTTACCGAGGTTGGCGAGGGGTTGTGGGCCTTTACCGCCGAGGGCGACCCCAATTCGGGCGTGATTATCGGCGACGAAAGCGTGATGATTGTCGAGGCGCAGGCCACCCCGCGTCTGGCGAATAAGGTGATTGAAAAGGTGCGCGAGGTCACCGACAAACCGATCAGCCACCTTGTCCTGACCCATTATCACGCGGTACGGGTATTGGGCGCCAGCGCCTATAACGCGCCGGAAATCATCATGTCCGACACCGCCCGCGCCATGGTGATCGAGCGCGGCCAAGAGGATTGGGATAGCGAATTCCAACGCTTTCCGCGCCTGTTTGAAGGCCATGAAAGTATCCCCGGCCTGACCTACCCGACCACCACTTTCAGCGATGCGATGACGGTTTACCTTGGCAAGCGTCGTGTTGACATCATGCATCTGGGGCGCGCCCACACCGCCGGAGACGCAGTGATCTGGGTGCCGGATCAGGAGGTCATGTTCACCGGCGACATCGTGGAATACCACTCGGCCTGCTATTGCGGCGATGGGCATTATGGTGACTGGGGCGATACCATTGAAAATGTGCGCTGGTTTGATCCGGTTGCCATTGCGCCGGGTCGCGGTGATGCGCTGGTGGGGCGCGAGATGGTCAAGGCGGCGCTGGACAACACCAAGGATTTCATTGACAGCACCTATAAGGCGGCAGCACGTGTTGCGGCGCGCGGTGGCAGCCTCAAGGACGCGTGGGATGCGGTGCGTGCGGCCTGTGACCCAAAATTCGGCGATTACGCGATTTACGAGCATTGCCTGCCGTTCAACGTCGCTCGTGCCTATGATGAGGCGCGCGGCATCGATACCCCCCGCATCTGGACCGCCGAGCGCGACCTTCAGATGTGGGCGGACCTGCAAGGATAAGGGCACCGCTCAACAGACAGGACAAGGCCATGAACAAGATATTCGAGACCCCGATTTATGAATATGCACGCTCGTCCGATCAGGATGCGGTGGCGCCGGTGCGTCATTCGGTGGTGGTGGTGGGTGCCGGTCCCGTGGGCCTTGCGGCGGCGATCGATCTGGCCCAGCAAGACATTCCCGTCGTGGTTCTGGATGATAATGACAAGGTCAGTTTTGGCAGTCGCGCGATCTGTTTCGCCAAGCGCCCGCTTGAAATCCTCGACCGTCTCGGCTGTGCGCAACCGATGGTGGACAAGGGGGTGGTCTGGGATACGGGCAAGGTCTTTCGCGACACGCGCCAGATCTACGGGTTCGAACTGTTGCCCGAGTCAGAGCATCACCGCCCCGCCTTTATCAACCTTCAGCAATACTACTTTGAGGAATTCCTCGTCCGGCGCATTCGCGAGCTGCAGGCGGCGGGCAAGCCGGTTGATCTGCGCGGAGGCAACCATCTGGCGGCGGTCGGGCAACACGACACATATGTCAGCCTTGAAATCGACACGCCCGAAGGCCCGTATAACCTCGAGGCCGAGTGGCTGATTGCCTGTGACGGCGCCAAATCGGCAACCCGCACCATGCTGGGGCTGGATTTCGAGGGCCGGGTGTTCGAGGACAATTTCCTGATCGCCGACACCATCATGGAGGCCGACTTTCCGACTGAACGCTGGTTCTGGTTTGATCCGCCCTTTAATCGTGGCCAGTCGGCGCTTTTGCACAAACAACCCGACAACGTCTGGCGGATCGATTTCCAACTGGGCTGGAACATCGACCGCGAGGAAGAATTGAAACCCGAAAACGTCCGGCGCCGCCTGCGCGCGATGCTGGGCGAGGAGACGAAATTCGAGCTGGAGTGGACCTCGATCTACACCTTCCAGTGCTGCCGAATGGAGAAGTTCCGCTATGGCCGGGTGCTGTTTGCGGGCGACGCCGCGCATCAGGTTTCGCCCTTTGGTGCGCGCGGTGCGAATTCGGGTCTGCAGGACACCGACAATCTGGTCTGGAAACTGAAGCTGGTCCTTGATGGCAAGGCCCCGGACGCGCTGCTGGACAGCTACAGTGATGAGCGCGTTCTTGGTGCCGACGAAAACCTGTTGAATTCGACCCGCTCGACCGATTTTATCACGCCGAAATCCGAAGCCAGCCGGAATTTCCGCGATGCGGTGCTGGATCTGGCCGAAGCATATGATTTTGCTCGCCCGCTGGTGAACACGGGGCGCCTGTCGTTGCCTTGTATCTATGACGGCTCGTCCCTGAACGGGCCGGATTGTGCCGGCCTGCCGCCCAATTTGCGCCCCGGCGCTCCGGCGGTGGACGCTCCCTTGGCCGATGGCTGGTTGCTGGAGCGTCTGGGCAATCGGTTTCAACTGCTGGCAATCGGGGCCCCGGCGCCCTCGGATCTGGAGGATGGGGGGATCACAGTGGAAACCCTCAAGGTCGATGCCGCCGCCAACCAGACCCTTGCCCGCCGGTATCTTGGCGATGAAAAGGCGGCGATTTATCTGCTGCGCCCGGACCAGCACGTGGTTGCGCGCTGGCGTGAATTTGATCGTGACGCGGTGATTGCCGCCCTGAAAACCGCCACTGCGCGTGTCTGACGAGAGAGAACGATGAGCCCCTTGAACACATATCCGAATATCGACCGTCCCGACGATTTCTATGCCGAGCTTCTGGCCCTGCACGAGGGGCGATCTAAGGCCGAGAGTGAACTGATTAACTCCCGTTTGATCCTGCTCTTGGCCAACCATATCGGCAATCGTCAGGTCCTGAGCGCGGCCATGCGCGCCGCCCTTGACCCCGGCGCAAAAGAGGTTGCGGACACCAAAGCATGATTGCCCCCCGGGGTGAAGGGAAAGGAAAGACCATGAAGATCGATCAAATCCACCATGTCGCCTATCGCTGCAAGGATGCCAAGGAAACGGTTGAGTGGTATGGCAAGATGCTGAACATGGATTTTGTTCTGGCCATCGCCGAGGACCGCGTGCCGTCAACCCATGAGCCGGACCCCTATATGCACATCTTTCTGGATGCGGGAAATGACAATGTCCTGGCGTTCTTTGAACTGCCGACCAAACCCGAGATGGGGCGCGACCCCAACACGCCGGAATGGGTGCAACACATCGCCTTCAAGGTGCGGGATCGTGACGAATTGCTGGCCTTCAAGGCCCATCTTGAGGAAAATGGAGTCGAGGTTCTGGGCGTGACGGACCACTCGTTGTTCCACTCGATCTATTTCTTTGATCCCAATGGTCACCGGATAGAACTGGCTTGCCCGGACCCCGAGGAAGCGGCGTTGCTGGCGCGTATGGATGCGGTGAAATGGGATATGCTGGAGGAGTGGTCAAAGACCAAGAAGGCCCCCCGACACGCCGACTGGCTGCACAAGAAAGAGCTGTCGGGGGCGTCGTAATTCAAGACCCGCGACCGGAGCCGTATATTCGGGGCAAGTGACACAAGTGGCGTGATAATTCGATCCCCCAGCCGCCCTTGTGGGGCTTATCCGGCGATCAGCCACAGGCCTACCAACAGCGCGACCATCAGTGCCCAGGCGCGCCAGATGATGCGGATTGCCCTATCGATATCGGCAGGGACAAGTTGGTGGCGCCCCTCGGCGTGGACAAAGGGCTGATCGGTGCGCCGGTCGCCATAGACCCGGGGGCCGGAAATCGCGATTCCAGTCAGGGCTGCGGTTGCCGCCTCGGGCCAGCCGGCGTTGGGTGAGCGATGCAAGGGCGCGTCACGCAGCATGACACGCGCGGCCCTGAGCGAGCCGTGGGACAGGCAGATCAAAAGGCCGCTCAGACGTGCGGGCCCCCAGTTCAGCAGGTCATCCAGACGCGCCGCCGCCCAGCCGAATTCCTGATAGCGCGGGGTTTTGTAGCCGATCATGCTGTCGGCGGTGTTGACCATCTTGTAAACCATGATCCCCGGTAGGCCCGCGACTAGAAACCAGCAGGCCGGGGCCACCACCCCATCGGAAAAATTCTCGGCGACGCTTTCGACCGCGCCGCGCACGACACCCGCTTCGTCCAGTTCCGAGGTGTTGCGCCCGACGATCATGGCGACGCTGTCTCGCCCCTCGGTCAGGCTGCGCTCAAGGGCGCGAGCGACCAGCCGGACGTGCCGCACAAGGCTGTTTTGCGCCAGCAGGATCGCACCTAGCAGGATCGACAGCAGGCCGCCTGCGGGCAGAGCCGAAATCGCGATGCCTAGGGTGGCGGCCAGAAGGACCAGCAACAGGATGGCCACCCCCCCCTTGGCGCGTCGCCGGGGGCCGTGGTTAAGAGCGTGCTCGAGCTTTGCAACGGCGCGACCCATCAGGGCCGCCGGATGCGGCAGACGCTGCCACAGGCGCGCAGGATCGCCGATTGCCGCGTCCAGCATCAGTGCGATCAAAAGACGCAAGAGCAGGCTCATGGCCACGCATCCAGCGCGCGCTGCAACCGCTGCCAGGCGCGCTCACCCGCCGGCAGGCCAAAGCGCAGCCAGTTTCGGGAATAGGGAAAGACACGGACCAGAATACGGTGGTTTCCGGCCAGATATTCGGCGCTGCGCCCGGCGTCCGGGACCGAAGCCAGACGAAACAGGGGGGTGCCGCCAAGGTTCTCGGCCCCGGCCCTTGACAGCATCTGCGCCAGGCGCGCGCTATCCCGTGCAAGGCGGGCACGGGTCGCTTTGATCCAGTCCGCATCGGCAAGCGCCTCGGCCCCCAGCGCCAGCGCCGGACCCGAAACCGCCCACGGCCCAAGCCTCGCCCTGAGGGGGGCGATCGTGTCGGGGTGCCCAATGGCAAAGCCCAGACGCAGGCCGGCAAGGCCCCAGAATTTGCCAAAGCTCTTGAGAATCACGACGCCGGGGGTTGTTGCCCGCGCGATCTGGCTGGCCTCGGGCAAGGGATCGCAGAAACTTTCGTCGATAACCAGAAAACGGCTGTGCCCGCGCCCGTCCCACAGCGCCCCTGTCGGGTTGTTGGGATGCACGATGACGCGTGTTTCAGCCCGGCTTTGGGTGACGGTCCATCCCCAGTTCCGAAAGGCCGCGGCGTGTTCGTTATAGGTTGGTGCGGTAATCTGGACGCTGGAGCGGGGCCAGAGCGAGGGCAGCGCGGCAATCAGCGCCGATGCTCCCGGCGCGGCAAGGATATCGGCGTCGTTCGGAACCTTCCAGCAGGCTCGTGCCGCCGTGCTGAGGGCGTCACTGGCCGCGTGGTCCGGCAATGCGCCCCAGAGGCGATTGCTGAATTCCGGGACCGGGTAAGGATCGGGGTTGATGCCGGTGGACAGGTCCAGCCAGTCAGCGCGGCGGCCCCCGTAACGGGCGATGGCCTGATCCAGCCCGCCGCCGTGATCGCGCCGGGTCATGCGGGGCCCGCCTCATGGCCAGCCTTGGCGTCCGTCTCCAGCGCGGGCAGGCGTGAGACGAAATGCCCCTTGATCGCGGCTGGCCATTGGCGAAATGGCACCTGACCCGTTTTGCTCTGGGCATGAAGGCGCGCGTATTCGACGATTGCCGCGGCGCTGCTTTGTTCGGGGCGGAAATCGCCCAGAACGTAGGTCAGCTTGCCCGGCGCCTGAAGTGCCACGTTGCACCCCTTGCCGCAGCCCATCAGGCATGCGTGGCGGCGTGTCACCACCTCGTCAGACTGGCGCGCGGCGGCTTCGATCATCTGAGCTAGACGCTCGCCATCGGTCAGCCCCATGTCCCCCTCGGCCCAGCCCGGGCGCTTGCAGGTGTCGCAAATGGTTATGGTTGTGGTCACGAGTCCCTCCGGCTTGATCTGTCGCCTGTTCAAGCGGAAATTCTGCCGGGGCGCAAGGGCGTGGCGAGCTGACGCGTCAGATGGTTCTGATTGCATCTCGCCCGTGCGGCGCGTCATAATCGATCACGGGGTTTATCGGGATGATGCGGTGGGGGTTTATCGTTTCGTGGCTGTAATGATAATGGCGCACGATGTGGTCGAGGTGAACCGTCTCGCGCACCCCCGGCCATTGGTAAAGCTCACGCGTATAGGCCCACAGGTTTTCGAATTCGCGCAGCCATTTTCGATTGCACTTGAAATGGGTGTGATAGACCGGGTCAAAGCGGATGAGGGTGGTGAACAGGCGCCAGTCGGCCTCGGTCAGGCGGGCGCCCATCAGGTAGCGGTGCGTTGACAATCGGGCCTCCAGCCAGTCCAGCGTGTCAAACAGCGGTCCGACCGCGGCATCGTAGGCGGCCTGCGTGGTTGCAAAGCCGCATTTGTAAACGCCGTTGTTCAGGGTGTCGTAGATGCGGGCGTTGATCCGGTCGATCTCGTCGCGCAGATCATGTGGCCAGTAGTCCTCGTGGTTGCCCGTCAGCCCGTCAAAGGCCGAATTGAACATGCGGATGATCTCGGATGATTCGTTTGAGACAATCGTTCCGGTCGCTTTGTCCCACAGGATCGGCACCGTCACACGGCCGGAGATATCGGGAACTGCGGTGGTGTAGACCTCGCGCAGGAACGCCTTGCCAAGGACACGATCGCCGGTTGCACCGGGGAAATCCGTAGAAAAGCTCCAGCCATCCTGCAGCATATCGGGATGCACCACGTCAAAACTGATATGCGCGCTGAGACCCTTGAGGGCGCGAAAGATCAGGGTGCGGTGTGCCCACGGGCAGGCGTGGCTGACATAGAGGTGATAGCGCCCGCTTTCGGCCGCATACCCACCTGAGCCGCTGGGGCCGGGGGAGCCATCCGGTGTGATCCAGTTGCGAAATCCGGCGGTGGACCGCTTGAAGGCACCGCCCGTGGATGTGGTATCATACCATTCGTCGCGCCATTCGCCGTTGACAAGCTGTCCCATGAAATTTTCCTTTGGTTGCGGCCCTTATCCATACAGGAGCGCGGATGGTGGAATAAATGCCTGATAATAGGATATACTGTTTCGGAAAACGAAACAATTTTCCGACATATACCGCCCTCCGGTGGCGGGCCAATGTCGGCAACGGCTCTGGTTCAGGCGTTTCCTGCGTTGCACCCGCGTGCGGTTTTCTCGTATAGACCCGATGACGACGCCCCCGTGGAGGGGCCGGAGAGGTGCGCTGTCAGAGGCTCGACCCAATCGGGGAGTCGGAACAGCATCGTCATGGGCTGCTCAGCCCGGCCTCTTTCGTATGCGCAAAGAACGGGAGGCATGAGACATGTCAAAAATCGGGGTGATGATATGCGGGCACGGCTCGCGCAGCCAGGCGGCGGTGGATGAATTTGCTGTGCTGGCCAAAAAGCTGCCGGCGCTTTTGCCCACCGACTGGCAGGTCGATTACGGTTATCTCGAGTTTGCCAACCCGGTGATCCGAGATGGGCTGGACCGGCTGCGCAAGGCGGGCTGTGATCGGATTCTTGCCGTGCCGGGGATGCTGTTTGCCGCGATGCACGCCAAGAATGACATCCCGACAGTCCTGAACACCTATGGCGCGCGCCACGGGATCGAGGTCAGCTATGGGCGTGAATTGGGCGTCGATCCCAAGATGATCGCGGCGGCCGGTGCGCGTATTTCCGAGGCCGTCGCTCGCGCCAATGCCGAATATGGTGACCTGCCTCTGGCCGAAACCGCGCTGGTGGTGATTGGGCGTGGAGCCTCGGACCCGGACGCCAATGCCAATGTTGCCAAGATCGCCCGGATGCTGTGGGAAGGTATGGGGTTTGGCTGGTGCGAGGTCGGGTATTCGGGCGTCACCTTTCCGCTGGTCGAGCCGTGTCTGGATCACGTCAGCCGACTGGGTTACAAACGGGTGATCGTGTTTCCCTATTTCCTGTTTACCGGTATCCTGATCGACCGGATCTATGGCTTTACCGACCGGGTCGCGGCGGCCAATCCGGGGATCGATTTTGTCAAGGCGGGGTATCTGAACGATCATCCGATGGTGCTGGAAACCTTTGCCGAGCGCGTCACCGAGCAGGTCGGTGAGCAGCCCCCCGAGACCTGTTCGATGTGCAAATACCGGGTGCAGGTTCTGGGGTTTGAGGCCGAGGTCGGTCGTCCTCAGGAAAGCCACCACCACCATGTCGAAGGCCAAGGGGCCAGCGCGCCCGGCTCGAATGTCGTGGATTGCGCGCTTTGCGATGATTTTTGCACCGGCGAATGCCGTCTGGAAATGGCGGCGCAGGACCACGACCACACCCACGACCACACCCACGGGCATGACCACGGGCATGACCACGGGCACGGGCATCATCACCACCACCATTATCCGCATGACACCCACCCACTGGGGCCGGAAAGTGCCCGGCGGTCGCGTAGATGAGTATTTTTGCAAAAAAGATTTCACATGCGCCCTTATGAAAAACGCCCGCGGGTCATTTACGAAAAAAGCTTTGCAACCGTGCGCGATGAGGCCCGTCTTGACCGGTTTGATCCGGGGATGGAGGCGCTGGCCGTGCGGTTGATCCACGCCTGCGGCATGGTCGAGATTGCTGATCGGCTGGTCTGCTCGGAGGGGGCCTTTGATGCTGGGCTAGCGGCGCTGCGGGCCGGGGCGCCGATTCTGTGCGATTGCGAGATGGTCGCGGCCGGGGTGATTCGGCGGAATTTGCCCGGCGCGTGCGAGGTTGTCGTGACATTGAACGAGGCGCGGGTTCCGGCGCTGGCGGCGGAAATTGGCAACACCCGTTCGGCCGCCGCGGTCGAGCTGTGGGCCCCGCGATTGGAGGGGGCGATCGTGGCCATTGGCAACGCTCCCACGGCACTGTTTCATTTGCTGGAGTTGCTGGACGAGGGTTGGCCCCGTCCTGCCTTGATCCTCGGCTTCCCGGTGGGCTTTGTCGGCGCTGCCGAAAGCAAGGCAGAACTGGCCGCCGATCCGCGGGGCTGTGACTATGTGGCACTGCGCGGGCGGCGCGGGGGCTCATCTCTGGCCGCTGCGGCGGTGAACGCGTTGGCGGCAAGCTGTGAAAGGATATGACATGACACCCTGGTTGCATATTGTCGGGATTGGCGAGGACGGCATGGAGGGGCTGACTCCGGCCACGCGTGCGGTTGTCGAGGCCGCCGAGGTGATCGTTGGGGGCGATCGCCACCATCGCCTGTCGGATCGGGTGACGGCGCGGCGCCTATCCTGGCCCTCGCCCTTTGATGATCTGATCGACCTGCTGAAGACGCTGAAGGGGCAGCGGGTCGTGGTTCTGGCCACCGGCGATCCGCTGTGGTTTTCGGTTGGGGCGCGCATCGGGCGTGCCATCGACCCTGCCGAAATCATCTATCATCCGCAGGTCGGCGCGTTCCAGATGGCGGCGGCGCGGATGGGCTGGTCCATGGCCGATCTTGAGACTCTTACCGTTCACGGCCGCCCGGTCGAACAGATGATTGCCTTTATACAGCCGGACCAGCGCCTGCTGATTCTGACCACCGGCGCGGAAACTCCCGCGCAGATCGCCCATTTCCTGAGCGAGCGTGGCTTTGGCCAGAGCCGGATGACGGTATTTGCCAATATGGGCGCCGCTGATGAGGCGCGCTTTGACGGGGTGGCGGACAGCTGGACGCATGTGGTGCCTGCCTTCAACACACTGGCGGTATCCTGTGTTGCGGCTGCCGATGCGGCCCTGTTGCCGCGGGTTCCGGGCCTGCCTGACGACATGTTTCAGAGCGACGGCACGATGACCAAGCAGGAGGTTCGTGCGGTCACTCTGGCCAAGCTGATGCCGATGCGGGGGGCCCTGCTGTGGGATGTGGGTTGCGGCTGTGGCTCGGTCGCGGTCGAGTGGATGCGGGCGGCGCGATATGCCCGGGCCATCGGGATCGAGCCCCGGCCGCGCCGCCGGATGATGGCTGCTGCCAACGCCGCCGCGCTGGGCACGCCGAAATTGCACCTGATCGACGGTACCGCACCAGAGGCGCTGGAGGGGCTGGCCCCGCCGGATGCGATCTTTATCGGTGGCGGCCTCAGTGCTGCGACATTTGAAGCCTGTCTTCAACACCTGCGACCGTTGGGGCGTCTGGTGGTCAACGCGGTGACGCTGGACAGCGAATCGCTGCTGTTGTCGCTCTATCGTCAGAACGGTGGCAGCCTTGTGAAACTGCAGGCCCAGCGGGCCGAGACGTTTGGCCCGGTCACCGGCTGGCGGCCTCTGCGCGCGGTCACCCAATATGCGTTGATCAAGCGATGAGCGGGACGCTCTACGGCGTTGGCCTCGGCCCTGGCGATCCCGAGCTGATGACCCTGAAAGCGGTGCGGTTGATCTCGAAGGCCAGAGTTATCGCCTATCCCGCGCTGGCCGGAAGCGACAGTTTTGCCCGCTCGATTGCGGCGGAGATCCTGCCCGTGAATGTCGAGGAAATCAGGGTTGATATCCCGATGACACCGGCGCGCGCCCCGGCGCAGCGGGCCTATGATGCGGGGGCCGTGCGAATTGCAGACCGTCTGACGGGCGGACAGGATGTCGTGTTCCTGTGTGAGGGCGACCCACTGTTTTATGGCTCGTTCATGTATATGAATGCGCGCCTGTGCGGAAGGTTTCCGGTTCAAACGGTCCCCGGCGTGACCTCGGTTACCGCCGGTGCTGCGGCTGTTGGCCAGCCGCTTTCGGCACGCAACGAGGTTTTGACGATCATCCCCGGACCGCTGGATGAGGCCGAGATGGAGGCCCGAATTCTTGGCGCTGACGCGATGGTCATCATGAAGGTCGGGCGACATCTGGCCAAGATTCGCGCGGTTCTGGATCGCCTTGGCCTACTGGGACGCGCGCATTATGTCGAGCGTGCAACCCTGGGCACGGAACGCGTGATGCCGCTGACCGAACTGTCCGAACCGGCCCCTTATTTTTCGATGATCCTGCTCACGAAAGGAGACGACCCTTGGCTGAAGACCCGGTTGTGATCTGTCTATCGCGCGCGGGTGAGGCCGTTGCTCACGCTATTGCCGACGGTCTCGGGCTACGCTTGCATGGGCGTGCCGGGCGGGTTGATGTGGCCGACGCCTTTTTCCCGAATGGGCTGGATCACGTGCGAGCGCTGTTTGCCGCGGGCGTGCCGGTGATTGGTGTTTGTGCGGCGGGGATATTGATTCGTGCGGTGGCACCGATGTTGGCCGATAAACGAACCGAGCCCGCTTTGCTGGCGGTGCCTGACAATGGTGCGACGGTAGTGCCACTGCTGGGCGGGCATCGCGGCGCTAACCGTCTGGCGCGGCGTATTGCCGATGTTCTGGCGGCGCGGGCGGCGATCACCACAGCGGGGGATGTGGCGCTGGGCGTCGCTCTGGATGAGCCGCCCGAGGGCTGGGCGCTGGAAAACCCCGAAAATGCCAAGGCCGCGATGATGGCTCTGTTGCAGGGCGGCGGCGCGCATCTGGCTGGCGAAGAGGCCACGCGGGCCGACTGGCTGGCGGATGTGCCCAAGGGCGAGGCGGTCAAGCTGATCTGTTCGATCCGCCCACAACGGCCGAGCGCCCCGACAACGCTTCTTTATCGGCCGCTACGGGCAACTCTTGGGGTGGGGTGTTCGCGGAATTGTCCGCCTGACGAGTTGGCGCAATTGGTGCGTGAAACCTTGGCGGTTGCCGAGATTGCGCCAGCCGCCCTCAGCGCGATTCATACGCTGGATCTGAAGGCGGATGAACCGGCAATCCTTGATCTGGCGCGGGCGCTGGATCGACCCTTGCGCCTATTTAGCGCGGCCGAGCTTGAGGCGCAGACGCCGCGGCTCAGGACCCCTTCGGAGGTGGTGTTTTCCGAGGTCGGCTGCCACGGGGTTTCGGAGGCGGCGGCGCTGGCGGGTGGCGGAGAGCGGGCAAGCCTTGCCGTGGCCAAGCACAAATCCCCGATGGCGACCTGCGCGGTCGGGCTGTCACCCGAGCCACTGACCGTGTTGCGGGGCCGGGCGCGGGGAAAGCTGTCGATTGTCGGGATCGGGCCGGGGCAGAATTCCTGGCGCACGCCCGAGGCCTCGGCGCTGGTGGCCGAGGCCGAGGAATTGGTGGGATACGGCCTTTATCTCGATTTGCTGGGACCGCTTGCGTTGGGCAAGACGCGTCGCGATTTCCCGCTGGGTGGTGAGGAGGATCGCTGCCGTTACGCATTGGAGGCCGCGGCCAAGGGCCGGAATGTGGCGCTGATCTGCTCGGGCGACGCGGGTATTTACGCAATGGGTGCGCTGGTTTTCGAACTGCTGGACCGGGCGCCATCGGCGGCGGGTGTATCGGCTGCGGCGCGCCGGGTCGAGGTCGTTTCGGCCCCGGGGGTTTCAGCCCTGCAGGCGGCGGCAGCGCGCGCCGGGGCCCCTCTTGGGCACGACTTTTGCGCCATATCCCTGAGCGATCTTTTGACCCCGCGCGAGGATATTCTGAAACGCCTGCGGGCGGCGGCCGAGGGGGATTTCGTTATTGCGTTTTACAACCCCGTGTCGCGCCGTCGCCGCGCCCTTCTGGCCGAGGCGCGGGACATTCTGCTGGATGCGCGACCGCCGGAAACCCCGGTTCTTCTGGCTCGCTCGCTGGGGCGTGCAGAGGAAATGCTGCGCTATCGCACCCTTGCCGAACTGAGGGTGGACGAGGTGGACATGATGACGGTGGTTCTGGTCGGGTCGAGCACATCGCGGCTGATTGATCTGGGCGCGGGGCCGCGGATGTATACGCCGCGCGGCTATGGACGCAAGATCGATGGCGAACTGGCCTGAAGCGGCGCGATATCGCAAGTTTGGACGTCGCAGACAAAACGAGGAGCAAGCATGACTGTTTATTTCATCGGCGCCGGTCCGGGCGATCCGGATCTGATCACGATCAAGGGGCGGCGGTTGATCGAGACCTGTCCGGTCTGCCTTTATGCCGGCTCACTGGTTCCCGAGGCAGTGGTGGCCTGTGCGCCACGGGATGCGCGGGTTCTGGATACTGCGGTGATGACGCTGGAGCAGACCCATGCCGAGATCATGGCCGCCCATGCCCGAGGTCAGGATGTGGCGCGGGTTCATTCCGGTGATCCGTCGCTCTATGGCGCCATCGCCGAGCAGATCCGCCGCTTGCGCGGTTCGGGGATCGGGTTTCAGATCATCCCCGGGGTCTCGGCCTATGCGGCGGCGGCGGCGGCGATGGGGCAGGAGCTGACCATACCCCAGATCGCCCAGAGCCTGATTCTGACGCGCATGTCGATGCAATCGACATCCATGCCGGCCGGGGAAACGCTGGATAATTTCGGCCGCACTGGGGCGACCCTTGTGATCCACCTTGCGGTGCGCAACATGCGCGAGATCGAGCGCCAGTTGACTCCGCATTACGGCGACGACTGCCCGGTTGTGGTGGCCTATCGTATCGGTTGGCCCGACCAGATGATCCTGCGCGGAACGCTGGGCGATATTCGCAAGAAAGTGCGCGCCGCCAAGATTACCCGCACCGCCCTGATTTTCGTCGGGCCCGGCATGGCTGAGTCCACCGATTTTGTCGATTCCGCGCTATATGACCCGCAAAAGCCCCATGTCCTGCGCCCCGTCGCCGGTATTGATCTGGTCGAGGAACACAACATCTGAAGACTTTTACATAACCGTCACTTGATCGAATCACCGGCAAGCGGTTCACTGGCCGGGGACACTTGTCAGGGGGGCTGTGCAGGTCGTGTATGAATTGCCAGAAGACATAAGACGCGGGCTGGAACGTGCCCGCAAGCGCGACCTCGGGCGCAAGAACCGCCTGCGGGTACGAATGGGCGAGCAGGAGTTCAGGATTCTCCGCTTTTGGGATGGCGGGTTTGCGATGGATGCCGAGTCGGCCCCGCCCCTCAGAGGATTTGTCGATATCTACGACGGGGCAAGGCAGCTTTATCAATGTCTCGTTGTCTGTTCCGCCGTCGAACATGGGGAGCGGATCTATGAATTCAAATGGCAAACCCCCGCCCTCACCGAGGCGCCGGTGGACTTTGCCCGAGATCCTGACGCTCCGGTGGCACTGTTGGGCTGACGCGGCCTCTGTTCTGGTGGAATCACAGCGTTTTTCCCGAGTATTGCGAATATTCCACGCTATGAGGCCGGGATTGCGCTGAATCGTTCGGAAAATTACCGGACTTCCGCTGAAAATGACAAAAAATTTCGTCGCGGCTACTGCTAAGCCTGTCCGGTCAGAAATTCGTGTTGGAGGCTGCCATGATCAAGACACCCTATCTGTTGTTCCTCGGGGACGCGCCGGATCAACTGGCGGCCAAGGTGGCCCGCGGGATCAAGGACTGGCGCCCCGAACTGGCCGTTGGACAATACCGGATGGAGGGCTGCAACGCCGATATGGGCCTTGCTGACATGTCTCTGACCGAGGCCCGTGCGGCGGGGGCCCGGACCCTTGTGATTGGAGTGGCCAACCGTGGCGGGATTATTTCTCGGGCCTGGAAAAAGGTGCTGATCGCGGCGCTGAACGAAGGTCTGGATATTGCCAGCGGCCTGCACAACCTGCTGAATGATGAGCCGGATCTGGTGGCTGCAGCACGGGCCAATGGGGCTGCGCTGCATGACGTACGCGTGCCTGCGGGGGATTACCCGGTTGCCAACGGTCGCCCGCGCCGGGGGCTGCGCTGTCTGGCGGTGGGAACCGATTGTTCGGTGGGCAAGATGTACACCGCCATCTCGATGGAGCGCGAAATGCGCGCCCGTGGCCTGAAGGCGGATTTTCGCGCTACCGGGCAGACAGGCATTCTGATCACTGGAGGCGGCGTGCCTCTGGATGCGGTGGTCGCCGATTTTATGGCCGGAGCAATCGAGTCCATCACCCCCGACAACGACCCGGACCACTGGGATCTGATCGAAGGGCAGGGCAGCCTGTTTCATGTCTCGTACTCCGGGGTGACGATGGCGCTGGTGCATGGCGGGCAGCCCGATGCGCTGATCCTGTGTCATGAGCCGACACGCACGCATATGCGTGGTCTTCCCGATTACCGGCAGCCCAGTCTCGAACTGTTGCGCGATACCGCGGAGACGCTAGCGCGGGTTGCCAACCCTGCCTGTCAGGCAGTTGCCATTTCCGTCAACACGCAGCATCTGGATCAGGACGCGGCCCTGCGCTATTTGGCCGAGGTCGAATCCCGCATGGGTCTGCCGACTGTTGACCCCTATCGGCAGGGCGCGGCGCGTCTGGTGGATGCGCTGGCCCCGATCCGACCGCGCGATACGGCCCCGGATGCGACCCGCGACGGGTATATTGCTTTTGATGCCGGAAAGGATCTTGGACATGGAGCTTTGCGTAACGCCTGAGGCCTTTCGTCTGGCGCGGACATTCACGATTTCGCGCGGCTCGCGGGATATCGCCCGGGTCCTGAAGGTCGAGATTACCCGGAACGGCGTGACCGGGCGGGGCGAATGTGTGCCCTATGCCCGCTATGGCGAGACTCTGGACAGTGTTGCAGCCCAGATCAGAGGGTTGGAACTGCCGATCAGCCGCGCGGCGCTGCAACGGGTGCTGCCGGCGGGGGCGGCACGCAATGCGGTCGATTGTGCGCTCTGGGATCTGGAGGCGAAACAAAGTGGCTCACCAGTTTGGACGCTGGCTGGCCTGCCACAGCCGCAGCCCCGGATAACGGCCTTTACCCTGTCGCTGGACAGCCCGGACAAGATGCGCGCCGAAGCTGAAGAGAACGCGTTTCGGCCGCTTCTGAAAACCAAGCTTGGCGGAGGCGACGCAGATATCGCGCGAATCCGCGCGGTGCGAGAGGGGGCGCCTGATGCCCGTATCATCGTCGATGCCAACGAGGGTTGGAGCGCCGACCTCTACAGGCTGATGGCGCCGGTTCTGGTGGATCTCGGGGTCGAGATGGTTGAACAACCCTTGCCCGCAGGTCAGGACGATGCCCTACTGGACATTGAGCGTATCCTGCCGGTTTGCGCCGACGAAAGCTGCCATGATCGCGCCAGCCTTGCCGGACTGGCCGGGAAATACGATTACGTCAACATCAAGCTGGACAAGACCGGCGGCCTGACCGAGGCGCTGGCCCTCAGGCAGGCGGCTCGCGTGGCGGGGTACAAGCTGATGGTCGGTTGCATGGTCGGCAGTTCGCTGGCGATGGCCCCGGCAGTTCTGGTGGCGCAGGATGCCGAGTTCACCGACCTTGACGGGCCGCTGTTGCTGGCCGAGGATCGCTCGCCGCCTCTTTACTATGATGCGGCAGGCGTTTATCCGGCAAGAACCGAGCTCTGGGGCTGACGAGGGATGGCGCCCGGACTTTGGACAGAGACAGGGCCGAACGCGGCCGGAACAGGAGAACAGCGAGAATGCGCACAGTCTATCTGAACGGGGACTACCTGCCGGAAAACGAGGCCATGGTCTCGATCTTTGACCGCGGGTTCCTGATGGCGGACGGGGTTTATGAGGTGACCTCGGTTCTGGACGGCAAGCTGATCGATTTTGCCGGGCATATGGCGCGGTTGAAACGCTCGCTTGGCGAACTTGATATGATCAATCCGCTTGGTGATGCCGAATGGCTGGACATTCACCGCCAACTGGTGCGCGTGAACGAGGTCCAGTCGGGCGGCGTTTATCTACAGGTGACGCGCGGCGCCCCGGGGGATCGCGATTTCGTTTTTCCCGACCCGGAAACGACCCCCGCGACTGTGGTTCTGTTCACCCAGTCCAAGCCGGGGCTGATCGACAGCGCGCAGGCAAAAACCGGGATCAAGGTAATCTCGGTTGACGACATCCGCTGGGGGCGGCGCGACATCAAGACGGTGCAGCTGCTCTATCCGAGCATGGCCAAGATGATGGCCAAGGCGGCAGGCTGTGATGACGCATGGCTGGTCGAGGACGGCTTCGTGACCGAGGGCAGCTCGAACAACGCCTATATCGTCAAGGACGGCAGGATCATCACCCGCGATCTGTCAAATGACATCTTGCACGGGATCACCCGCGCTGCTGTGTTGCGGTTTGCCCGCGAGGCGCAGATGGATATCGAAGAGCGCCCCTTTACCATCGACGAAGCACAGGCGGCGGATGAGGCTTTTATCACCTCGGCGACGATGTTCGTCACCCCGGTGGTGGAAATTGACGGGGCGAAAATCGGCACCGGCACACCGGGCACCGTTGCCCCGCGCCTGCGCGAGATTTATTTTGAAGAAAGCCGCAAAACCGCGATCTGATCATTCTTTGCCGACGTTTTCGGCAAAGGCCACCTTGAATTCCGCCTGTTTGCCGACATCGGCCTCGGTTTGGTATTTTTCTTTCCAGGTGTCATAGGGCATCCCGTAAAATGCCTCACGGGCCTCGGCCTTGGTCATCTCGATGCCGCGTTCATTTGCGGCCTCCTGATACCAGCGGCTCAGGCAGTTGCGGCAAAACCCGGCAAGGTTCATCAGGTCGATGTTCTGCACGTCCGTGCGCTTGTTCATCAGGTGATCCTGCAGGGTCCGAAATGCGGCGGCCTCCAGTTCGGTGCGGGTTTTCTCGTCCATGGGTGAATCCTTTCACACGCCGGTCTTGGCGATGGTTTCGGTCAGAATGGGTGCAAGGCGCGCGGCCCAGCGCTGTTGATCCTGTTTGCTGCGAATCAGATCGTTGCGAATTTCAATAAGGGTATTGGGAATGTTTCGCCCAAGCGCATGTTTGTCAATCGTATCGCCCGGCAGATGGCCAGTATAAGGCTCGTTCTCGCCGATGCAGAGATCCTTTTCCTTGCGCAGCCGGGCAATCAGAGGGCGGGCAAAAACATCGTCCCCGTCGTGCAGGATCCCGATATGCCACGGGCGTTCGGGGCGTGCCCTCAATTGTGGCGCAAAGCTGTGGATCGAGATCAGGATCGGCCTTTTTTGCTGCATCAACAGGCGCTCCAGCGCCGTGTGATAGGGCCGGTAGCAGGCTTTGATGCGCCAGTTGCGGGCGCGCTCGTCCAGATGGCGATTGCCCTCGATCAGGGTACCGTCATAGATCTGCATGATCAGGGTCGGGTCATCCTCGCCTCGGTTGGGGTCGATGACAAGGCGGGAAAATGTGGCCAGAATTGCTGGCGCCTGCAGTTCGGCCGCCAGATATCTTGCCACCCCGGCGGCCCCGATGTCATAGGCGATGTGGCGAGCCATGTCCTCGACGCTGACCCCCAGCGGCCCGACCTCCTCGGGCACCCGGTTGCTGGCGTGATCGCAGCACACAAGGATGCGCGAGTCGCGCGTATCGCCAATAATTTCACAAGCGGTTTTCCGGGATGTCATAAAGTCCTCGCTTTTGCCGTATAAACACCGAAAACGGTGCCAGCGACAAGACGCCAGTTGATCGAAACCGCGAAAAGCACCAGACAGCCTGCAATCGGGCGTCTATAGTGAGCGCTAACAACAAGAGCCGGGGATTGGGCAAGATGAGACGAGATCGCAATGTAAAAATCGTGGCAACACTGGGGCCGGCCTCTTCGGACAAAGAGACGATTCGTGCCCTGTTTATGGCCGGGGCCGACGTGTTTCGCCTGAACATGAGCCACGGCACGCAGGATGAGCAACGCCAGCGCCATCGCATCATTCGCGAGGTCGAGCAGGAAGTGGATCGCCCGATTGCCATCCTCGCCGACCTGCAGGGGCCGAAACTGCGGTGCGGCGTGTTTGAAAACGGCATGGAAATTCTCGAGGACGGGGCACCCTTTCGCTTTGATCTCGACGCAACGCCGGGGGATCGCACGCGGGTCAACCTGCCCCACCCCGAGATTTTCCGGGTGCTGGAGCCGGGGCAATCCCTCTTGGTCAACGACGGCAAGATCCGCCTGAAAGTTATGGCCAGTGGCGCCGATTATGCCGAATGCAAGGTTGTCGTGGGTGGCGAAATCTCGAACCGCAAGGGCGTCAATGTGCCCGATGCGATCCTGCCAATGGCGGCGCTTTCTGCCAAGGACCGCAAGGATCTCGAATTTGCCTGCACACTGGGGGTGGACTGGCTGGCCCTGTCCTTTGTTCAGCGTCCGCAGGATGTAACCGAGGCGCGCGATCTTGCCGCCGGGCGGGCCGCCATCCTGTCCAAGATCGAAAAGCCCGCCGCGGTCAAATGCTTTGACGATATTCTGGCCGTGTCTGACGGGATCATGGTGGCGCGGGGCGATCTGGGGGTCGAACTGCCGGTGCAGAATGTTCCACCGATCCAAAAGCGCCTGGTCAAGATGTGCCGCCACGTCGGCAAGCCGGTGATCGTGGCGACGCAAATGATGGAAAGCATGATCGCCTCACCCGTGCCGACCCGTGCCGAGGTCTCGGATGTTGCGACTGCAATTTACGAGGGGGCGGATGCGGTGATGCTGTCCGCCGAGAGCGCGGCGGGTGAGTTCCCGGTCGAGGCCGTGCGCACCATGAGCGATGTTGCCGTCGAGGTTGAGAGCGACCCCAGCTATCGCGAGGGGATCGAGGCCTGGCGCACCCGCGCCCGCACCACCGTTGCCGATGCGATCACGGTCGCGGCGCGCGAGATTGCCGAAACCACCGAGGTCGTGGCGATCTGCTGTTTTACCCATTCCGGCACCACCTCGCTGAAGGTCGCGCGCGAACGCCCGCGGGTTCCGATCATCGCGCTGACCCCCTTGGTCGGCACCGCCCGCCGCCTGTGTCTGAGCTGGGGAATGCATTGCGTGATGACCTCGGCGGTTAGTCGCTTCAAGATGGCCGTGGTGGGGGCCGCGCGTGCGGCCGAGAAATACGGCTTTGGGACGGACAGCGATTCCATCGTCGTGACTGCGGGTATTCCGTTCAATATGCCCGGAACGACGAATATCCTGCGGGTGTCCTCGATTGACATGCGCCACATGGACGATATCGAAATTGAATCCGGGGCGGACTGAGCCTCGGGGAGCCGCAGGTGGTGATTCACCCAAGTGCGCGTTGGCTTTGGCCTATCACCCGCGCCGCAGGGCCCGTTTCAACTGGCTGGGCCGAAAGGCTCCGCTCAGGAGGGCAGCGGCGGCGTAGACAGTAATTCCGCCTGCGACCAGCAACGCCAGCGCCAGATACCGCAGGCCCGGCGTGGCCAGCCATGGATGCAGAACTGCGGCAAGCAGCCACAGCCCTCCCCCCATGATTGCCGCGCTCAACAGGATGCGGGGCAGGGCCCGACGCAGGCGCCTGTCCATTTTTGCCGCATCCCCCATGTTGCGGGCGCCACGCCAGAGCAGGACCACCATGACCCAGCCGGCGGCGCTGGTGCCGATGGCCGAGGCCAGAAAGCCGATATTGCCCATCAATCCGATCGCTAGAACTGCGTTGATCAGCATGGCCGCCAGCGCAAAGTGAAACGGGCGCCGCGTGTCTTCGCGCGCAAAATACAAGGGTTGCAGCACCTTTTGCAGCACAAATGCCGGCAGCCCCAGCCCGTAGATTGCCAGCGCGTTTGCGGTCATCGAGGCGTCATGCGGGGAAAAGGCGCCGCGCTGGAACAAGGTCGAGACCAGCGGCCCGGGAATGGCAATCAGCGCTGCCGCCGCGGGCAGGGTCAGGGCCAGCGAAAACTCGGCCGCCCGGTTTGCCGCATCGCGCCCGCCAGTGTCATCGCCCGCGCGCAGTTTGCGCGACAGGTCCGGCAGCAACACGACGCCAATGGCAATCCCCACCACCCCCAGTGGCAGTTGATAAAGGCGGTCGGCATAGTTCAGCCATGCAATCGCCCCGTCAAAGAAACTGGCGACCTGCCGACCGACCAGCAGATTGACCTGTACGACCCCTCCGGCCAACGCCGCCGGGGCGGCAATGACCGCAAGGCGCCTCAACTCGGGGGTCAGGCGTGGACGGCGTGGCCACAGGCGCAGGCCTTCGCGCCGTGCCGCCGCCCAGACCAGCCAGAGCTGCGCAATCCCGGCGACCGGTACGGTCCAGATCAGGGTCTGGCCGATATTCCAGCCCAGCAGGTCCCCCAGCAGCATCGCGCTGACGAACAGCACGTTCAGGGCCACCGGTGCGGCGGCGGCGACCCAGAATTTCCCCATCGCATTTAGGGCTCCGGAAATCAGCGCTGCCAGCGAGATGAACAGGATATAGGGAAAGGCAATCCGCCCAAAGGTGACTGCCAGCGCAAAGCGGTCATCCCGGGCAAAGCCGCTGGCCATGGCCAGAACCAGCCACGGCATGAACAGCTGGGCCAGAACAGTCAGGACGATCAGAACCGCCGCCAGCCCCGAAAGCGCATCGCGGGCGAATTCCCCGGCCCCGTCGTCGCTCTCCAGTTTTTTTGCGAACATCGGGATAAAGGCCATGTTAAAGGCCCCTTCGGCGAAAAAACGCCGGAACATGTTGGGCAGGGAAAAGGCGATCAGAAAGGCCTCGGCCACGGGTCCCGAGCCAAGGAAGGCGGCAATCATGATGTCGCGCGCAAACCCCATGATCCGGCTGATCAGGGTCCAGCCACCAACCGTGAAAAACCCCGAGAGCAGGCGGATTGGCGCACTCATTCGCCCATCGCTCCCTTGGCCCCGGTTTCGATGGCGTCGATCAGTTTGCGCCGCAACGACTCGCGTTTGGATTTGCCGTGCAGCTTCAGCCCGAACATGTCCTTGACGTAAAACACATCCACCGCCTGCACCCCGTAGGTGGCGATGACGGCGCTGGCGATGTATATGTTCGAGGCCGAGATCGTCCGGGTCAGATCATACAGCAGCCCGGCGCGGTCGCGGGTATCGACCTCGATAATGGTATAGATTTCCGAGCCCTCGTTATCAAAGGTGATCTCGGTAGGAACGATGAAATCGCGCTCGCGCTTCCTGATCCGGTCGCGGTCTTTCAGTGCATCGCGCGCCAGAATTTCGCCGCGCAACGCCTTTTTGACCATCGCTTTCAACCGTGTCAGGCGCGATTTTTCATAGGGGCGGCCGCGCGCGTCCTGCAGCCAGAAGACCGAGGTCGCAAATCCGTCTGACGAGGTGTAGGTCTTGGCATCGACCACATTCGCCCCGACCAGCGCCAGCGCCCCTGAAAGGCGCGTCAGGATGCCGGGATGATCCTCCAGCGCAAAGCACACACGAGTCGCGTCCCGCGTTTTGTCCTGTTTGAAATCGGTCTCGATCCCGCCGGGTTTCAGCCGCTCTAGCAGGCGGGCAAAAATGACGTGGGTTTCGGTGTCTAGCCCTTGCCAGTAGGGATCGTAATGGCGCTCCATCTCGGCCATCAGACGTTCTGTCCCCCAATCACGCAGTCGGGCGCAAAAGGCGCTGCGGGATTCATCCACCCGGCGTGTCCACGAGCCGCCGTCGATCCCTCCGGTCAGCGCCGCCCGGGTGGCGTGATAGAGGTCCCGCAACAGTTGTGCCTTCCAGTTGTTCCATGTGCCCGGCCCAACGCCGCGAATATCGCATACGGTCAGCACCGTCAGCAGTTTCAACCGGGTGCGGCTCTGGACGGTGCGGGCAAAATCGCGCACCGTGCGCGGGTCGGTCAGGTCGCGTTTCTGCGCGACATCGCTCATCAGAAGGTGGTGTCGCACCAGCCAGGCGACGGTCTCGGTTTCAGCGGGATCCAGCCCCAGACGGGGACACAGCCGGGCGGCAATCTCGGCCCCTTTGACCGAGTGATCCTCGGGTCGGCCCTTGGCGATGTCATGGCAAAACACCGCCATGAAAAGAACCCGTCGGTTGACGCCGCGCTCAAGGATGCCCGAGGCCACCGGCAGATCTTCGATTAGCTCTCCGTCTTCGATCTGGCTGAGGATCGAGATACATTGGATCGTGTGTTCATCCACTGTATAGTGGTGATACATATTGAATTGCATCATGGCGACGATGGGCTGAAACTCGGGGATAAAGGCACCAAGCACACCCAGTTCGTTCATCCGGCGCAGGCCGCGCTCGGGGTTGCCGTAATTCAGCAGCGTATCCAGAAAAATGCGGTTCGCCTCGGGATCGGCGCGCATCTTGTCGTCGATTAGCTCCAGATTGGCGGCAACCATGCGCATGACATCGGGATGCAGCAGATAACGGGTGCGCAGTCCCTCCTGAAAAACCCGCAGGATGTTCAGCGGATCGGCGGCAAGGAACGCCTCGGGATCGGCCACCGCCAGACGCCCCTGTGCCAGCTTGTAGCCCGGCGCCAACCGGGTTTTCAGACGCTGGCCTGCGCGCGACAGCATCTCGCCCATACGCGGGTGCCGCTTGACATGGCTGGCCTCCAGCCAGGTCAGGAAAATGCGCGTTAGCTCACCCACCTGCGTTGCGTGGCGGAAATAATCCTGCATGAAATGTTCCACCGCCCGCCGCCCGTCGCGGTCCCGATAGCCCAGAATTCCGGCGATCTCGACCTGAGAATCAAAGGTCAGATGTTCGGTCGCGCGTTTGTTGATCAGGTGCAGGTGGCAGCGCACCGTCCAGAGAAAGTCCTCGGCATGGAAAAAGATGTCGAATTCCTCGGCCGAGAACATCCCCAGCTTGACCAGTTCCCTCGGGTGATCGACGCGGTGCAGGTATTTTGCGATCCAGAACAGCGATTGCAGGTCGCGCAACCCGCCCTTGCCCTCTTTGACGTTGGGTTCCACCATGTAACGCTGGCCACCCTGACGCTTGTGTCGCTCGGCGCGCTCGGCAAGCTTGGCCTCGATGAAATCCGAGCCGCTGTCTTTGAACAGTTCGGACCAGAGGCGCCGTTGCAACTGCTTGGCCAGATCGGCGTCGCCATCCAGATGGCGGGCCTCCAAAAGCGCTGTCCTGATCGTATAATCCTCGCGCCCGAGGCGCAGACATTCGGCGATGGTCCGGCTGGCGTGGCCGACCTTCAGCTTCAGATCCCAAAAGATATAGAGCATCTCTTCGATTGCCGCCTTAGCGCCCGCTTGCCCCTTTGGCGGGATCAGGAACAACAGGTCGATGTCCGAATAAGGCGCCATTTCCGCCCGCCCATAGCCGCCAACGGCCAGAAGAGACAGGCGCGGGTGTGCCGATTTCCCCTTGGTCGGGGTAAGGTGGGTCAGCACGGAATGCAGGATTTCCCGCACCACGCAATCGGTCAGATAGCTGTAGGCCGACAGGGTTCGGCGGGTCTCATGCGGGGCGGCGCGAAAGGCGTCACTGATCAGGTCAAACCCCGCGCGATAGGATGTTGAAAGCTGCCTGACGATGATGGCCCGGCGCTCAAGCGCATCAATGTCCCCCCCCACAGCCAATGCATCCGCAATGGCGTTTTGCACGGCCTCGGGGTCAAAAATCTGTAATTCGGGCCGGATAAGCCCATTATTCATGCGGCTTTTCCGGCGCGGTTTCCCGGGTTCAGAACCCTGCTGTTGTGCCAAAGCTTCTTGGGGCCGGGTCAATGACGTTCACCTGCTTGTTCTTGATTTCGACAACGGCCATGGCGCGTTCGTTGGTGCCATCGGGCAGCAGGCGGAAGACGCCATTCACCCCGGCAAAGCCTGAGCTTTGGGTCAGGTTGGCCCGCGAGAGGGCATCCGCCTTGCCGCTCTTGATCAGGGCTCCGATTGCGGCGATCCCATCATAGGCCAGTCCCGCCAAAGGATGTGGTGCACGCCCGAAGGCCTGCGTGTAACGGTCGCGGAAACTACCGTTCAGCGATGGATCGGGCAGGGCAAACCACCCACCCTGCAGTCCCCCGAGCGACAGCGTCTGCGTCGGAATATCCCAGCGTGTCAGGCCGATGAACTTGATCTTTTTCGGATCAACCCCGTTTTCAGGTAACAGCTGCGCCAGAATCGGCAGGGCCCCGGCCGTGTCTGAGGCAAAGACCAGCGTGTCGGTATTCGTGTCCTTGACCTGCTGGGCAATCGATTTGACCGCGTCGATCACACCTTGTTGCGAAAACTTGTAGGACGCCGCTCCAGTGAAATTTGCCCCTGCGCTGGCCACCGCTGCCTCAACCGCTGCGCGCCCGACCCGCCCGGTCAGATTGTCGGCATGAACCACCATCACGTTCTGGAATCCATTGGCGGCAGCATAGCTGATCAGGCGCTTGGCCGTGTTCTGAAAGGTGTTGCCAAGGACAAAGACATTGCCCCCCGCAACTTCGGTATTGTTGGAAAAGCTCAGGACACTGATCCCGCGCGAGGCTACGGCAGCGCCGGCGGCGTTTGCGCCTTGGGCATAAACCGGCCCGAGAATGATCTTGGCGCCTTCATTTGCCGCCTTGGTGGCCGCATCCGCCGCCCCGGCAGGCGTGCCCGCCGTCGGATAGATTCGCAGGTCGATCTTGACACTCCCAAGGTCGGTGACCGCCAGTTGTGCCGCATTTTGCAGGCTTGTTGCCAGAACATCATTGTTGTTGTCCTGCGAGCCAAACGGAACCAAAAGCGCGACGGGAACTGGCGCATTTGTGTTGACGGCAGGCCCGCTTGTGCCCAAATTGGCCTGACACCCCGCCAGAGCAAGCGCGGCAAGGCCCAAAAGCAGAAGATATATACGCCGAAAGGCCCGGGAAAAGACGGAATGCATTGGGTCAGGCTCCTGTTTGACTGGCCAGCCGAGTCTTGAATACGCCGAAACCTAATGAAACGTAACCCGCAAGTAAACGACCAGATGCCGCAAGGGGTGAATTGTTGACAAATCGCGATCAATCTCTGGATTCGGGCCTGTATTTCGTCGCAACCCCCATCGGCTCGGCCCGTGATATCACGTTGCGCGCCCTCGATGTGCTAAGAGACGCGGATGTTCTGGCGGCCGAGGATACCCGCAACACCCGCCACCTGATGGATATTCATGGAATCGCTCTCAACGGTCGCCCGCTGATTGCCTATCACGATCATAACGGTCCGCGACAGCGGCCGCGGCTGATCGAAATGATGCGTGCCGGACAGGCGCTGGCCTATGTCTCGGATGCGGGAACGCCGCTGATTGCCGACCCCGGATATGCGCTGGCCCGGGATGCGCTGGCCGCCGGCATAAAAATCCACACCGTCCCCGGCGCTTCGGCAGTTCTGAGCGCCCTGACGCTGGCGGGATTGCCAACGGACCGGTTCTTTTTCGCCGGTTTTCTGCCCGTGAAATCCGTGGCGCGGCGCAAGGCGCTGAAAGATATGGAGAAAATACCCGGAACCTTGGTATTTTACGAAAGTCCCAAGCGTATTCATAAGATGTTAGCAGATTTGGTCCAAGAATTGGGAGGAGATCGGGAATCGGCAATCTGTCGCGAGATCACCAAGAAATTCGAAGAGGTGCGCCGTGGATCATTGGCCACGCTGGTATCGGAATATGAAAATGTCTCGCCACGGGGCGAATTCGTGGTCGTGGTTGGCCCTGCGCCAAAACGAGCGATTCCCGACGATGCGCTTGATGACATGCTGATTGCGGCGCGCAAGGCGAACGGCCTGTCGCTGCGTGATGCCGTTGATTCCGTGGCGGCCGATTTGGTGCTTTCACGCAAGCTGGTGTACCGGCGCGCGTTGGAACTGGAGAAAAAGACATGAGAGGATCGATGTCATATCACAGCGGTCTGGCTGCAGAGGACGCGGTTGCGCGCCATTACACCCGGAATGGCCATGACGTCACGGAACGCAGATGGCGCAGCAAGGCCGGGGAAATCGATCTGATTGCAAAAAAGGACGGCAATGTCATTTTTATTGAAGTAAAGAAAAGCCGCAGTTTTGAGTCTGCCGCGCAAATGCTGAATGAACGCCAGATGCGGCGTATCGCCCATTCCGCCGATGTCTATCTTGCCGGCGAGCCAGCCGGGCGCGACAGTCCCGCGCGCTTTGACGTGGCACTGGTCAACAATCAGGGTGCGATTTCCATTCTGGAAAACGCGTTTTGCGCCTGATTTTCGGCACGCAGCGACCTGTTTTACGTGTCTCTCTGTTGCATCATTCCGCCAAACAGCTCAGATAGAACCTGATGATCTGGGAGAAGGGGTTCGAACATGGGGCTGAAAATCGCGATCCAGATGGATCCCATCGACAAAGTTGATATTGCGGCGGACAGCACGTTTCGCTTGGCCGAGGAAGCGCAAAAAAGGGGCCACAGCCTTTTTTATTACACGCCCGACAAGCTGGCTTATGAAGAAGGTCGAATCACGGTAAGGGGCTGGCCACTGACGGTACAACGCGTGCGCGGCGATCATTTCGCGCTGGGGGCGAGTCAACAGGTTGATCTGTTGGATTTTGACGTTGTGTGGTTGCGTCAGGATCCCCCGTTTGACATGGGCTATATTACGTCCACCCATATCCTTGACATGATCCACCCGCAGACCTTGGTGGTGAACGATCCGTTCTGGGTGCGCAACTATCCGGAAAAGCTTTTGGTTCTGCAATTTCCCGATCTGACCCCGCCGACAACGATTGCGCGGGATCTCGAAACGCTAAAATCCTTCAAGCTCAGGCACGGCGATATCATCCTGAAACCTCTTTACGGCAATGGTGGCGCCGGTGTGTTTCGGTTGCGCCCCGATGACCGAAACCTCAATTCTCTGCACGAGCTTTTTGCCGGGATCAACAATGAGCCGCTGATTGCGCAAAAGTTTCTGCCAGATGTTTCCCGCGGCGACAAACGGATCATACTGGTCGATGGAGAGGCTGTGGGCGCGATCAACCGCGTTCCTGCCGAGGGTGAGACGCGCTCAAACATGCATGTCGGCGGTCGGCCTGAACCGATCGGGTTAAGCGAGCGCGATCAGGAAATTTGTGCCAGAATCGGCCCTCTGCTGCGCGAAAAGGGGCAAATCTTTGTCGGCATCGACGTGATCGGCGGATACCTGACCGAAATCAACCTGACGTCCCCGACCGGCATACAGGAGTTGGAGCGTTTTGACAGCATCAACGTGGCCGCCCGCATATGGGACGCGATTGAAAACAGGCGCAACGGCCGATAGTTCTGACCTTAGAGAACCTGCGCCAGAAGGGTTCGGATCAGGGAGACAAATGCCGCGGCGCCATGATCCAGCGCGCGACGCAATCCGTCAACCGTCACGACATAGATGTCCAGAAATTGTGCGCTACCGGGGATTATGGCCGCAACCTGCTTATGCCACGCATAGAGCGCCACCAGCAAAACAGAGATCAGAATGGCCAGATAAAATCCAAGCCGCCCGCCGCGCCGTGCTGCCCGCCGCGCGACAGCGGGATCCCTCTCGGGGGTTGGCTCGTCGGCGGGCTTCATGGTTGACGTCAGGTTCTCGATATCCGGCAGTTCGGGTGGGTTCGCGGTGTCCGGCCGCGGTCGCTGCGGTGCCGGGCCAACGGGGCGGGGCGTTGCTCTGGGCGCATTCGCCTGATCTGCAAGCGCGGCGATTTCGCCGGGTGTCGGAACCCTTGGCGCGGCCTCGGCCTCCGGCGCGCGCTCTTCACGCCGTTTTTCCGCTTGCCGGGCCTCGGTCTCACGCGCGACCTCGCTCTGGAACGTCGCCATGTCGTCCGCGGTAATTGTTGCTCGGGGCAACGGAGGCCTGTGCTCGCCAGCCAAGGGCCCTTTTGGCGTGGCAGATTCTTTTGGCGGATCACCTGCTGCATCCGCACCCGCCGTCGCGCTTCCTGCCGCCTCGCCTTCCGCCGCCTGTCCCCCGGGCGTCTCTGCATCTGCCGGGCCTCCCTCATCTGTGGACAGGGCCTCGATAAGAGCCTTGCGCGCCGCCGCGTCTGCCTCGTCGCCCAAAAGGTCCGTTATCCGATCTGGGGCATCGGGGGCATTCTCGACCGGCGATTCCAGCGGGGGTTCCCTGCCGGTCGGCTCTTTGGCGTGGCGCTGTCCCCGTTGCTCGGGGCCGGCCTCATCTCCATGCGGGGGCTGGTTGTCGCGGGGTTCGCCGGCGGCTGTTGCAGGGTGCTGAAACCAGGTGTCGCCACAGTTCGCGCATTGCACATCGCGCCCGGCTGGCGGGATCGCGCTGTCATCCACCTCGTATTGGGCGGCGCAATTCGGGCAAACCAGGCGCATCGGACCTCCTGAGTGCGGCACAAGGCAACATAAGCGGGCCGATTCGGCCCCTTTGATACTTGTAACGGGGCCTGACAATCATTCCAAGCCGCTGTTATCGCCCCGGATTGGGGCCAAAGCGCAGACAGGATTTGCAACCGGCGCGTCTCTGGGCGATTATCCGGCCCAAAAGGGAATCGGAGCAGAGATTGATCGAGCTGGCAAGTGCCGCCTTCACCTATGGCGGCGGCGATATTCTGACGGACCTCAACCTCAGCCTTCCGCCGGGGTCGTTTCACTTTCTGACCGGACCCAGCGGCTCGGGCAAGACGACGTTACTGCGGCTTTGTTATATGGAGCTTCTCCCGACCAAGGGGAGGGTGCGGGTTTTCAAGAACGATGTTGCGGCGATGGACCGCGATCAGGTCGCCCTGACCCGGCGGCGGATCGGCGTCGTGCATCAGGACTGCAAGTTTCTGGACCATTTGTCGGTGGCCGAGAATATTGCCCTGCCGCTTGGGGTATCGGGGCAGAATGTCACGGCCCAAGCGAGCAATCTGATCGAGCTTTTGGCCTGGGTCGGCCTGGAGCATCATGCCGATGCACTGCCCCAGCAATTGTCCGGCGGTGAGCGCCAGCGCGCCGCTCTTGCCCGCGCCGTCATCATGTCACCGGACGTCATCATCGCGGATGAGCCGACTGGAAATATCGACTGGGAGATGGCGATTCGCCTGATGCAGCTGCTGGTCGAGCTGAACCGCATGGGCAAAACGATACTGATCGCGACCCACGACCTCAACCTGATCCGCAACGTCAAGGCCAAGACCTCGGCCCGGGTCCTGCGCCTGCACAACAGGCATTTGCAACTGGCGGGGGCGGATCTTTGATGGGCGTTCTAAAAATTCTGCGCGCGGCTGCAAGTGGCGACAAACAGGCCGACCGAGTGGTGCCCCCCTCCGGTTATACCGCCACGTTGACCGGGTTCAGTGCCGCGGCAATGGCGTTTCTGGCGGTGTTCACGCTGGCGTTGGCGCTGGCCACCGGACGGCTGGCGGATCGCTGGTCGGCCGAGCTGGCGCGTACCGCAACCGTGCGTATCTCGGCCCCCAAGGGGCAGATGCAGGCGCAGACCACAGCGGTGCTTAATGTCTTGAAAACCACGCCGGGGATCAAATCCGCCCGCCCGCTTAGCGATGCCGAACAGCGCAAGCTGCTGGCGCCGTGGTTCGGCCCTGATCTGCCGCTGGACAGCCTGCCGATCCCGCGCCTCATCGAGGTCGTTGAAAAGGACGGCGGCCCCGACGTCGAGGGGTTGCGGTTGCGACTGGCCGCCGAGGCGCCCGGCGCCATTTATGACGACCACACGCGTTGGCGCCAACCGTTGGTCAACGCCGCCCGCCGTTTGCGGTTGCTGGCCGGTATCTCGATGGCGCTGATCGCACTAGCCACTGCGGCGATGATTACCCTAGCGGCCTCGGCCGCGCTGGCCGCCAATGCCACGGTGATTTCGGTTTTGCGCCTTGTCGGGGCCAAGGACACCTACATCGCGCGGGCCTTTGTGCGTCGCTTTACCCTGCGCGCCCTTGGTGGTGCGGCGGTCGGCACCCTTTTGGCGATGGGGGCGGTTCTTTTGTTGCCCAGCGCCGCCCGCGAAGGAGGGTTCCTCACCGGGCTCGGATTTCAAGGGGCCGAGTGGATCCTGCCGCTATTGATCCCGTTTCTGGCGGCGTTTGTGTCCTTTTGGGCAACGCGTATGGCGGCCCTGCGCACGTTGCGGGGAATCAGCTGATGCTTGGGCGCGGGGTTCAATATTTGCGCTCGGTCCTGTTCATTTTTCAGATGTATTCGGCGATGGCGATCATGGCGCTTTGGTACGTGCCGCTGACCGTTCTCAACCGCGAAAATTCCTACCGGGCGGTGCGCGCCTATTCCCGCTATGTGCTGTGGAGCGCCCGCTGGTTGGTTGGACTGAAAAGCGAAATCCGCGGAGACCCTCCGCAGGATGAGGTCCTGATTTGCCCTAAACACCAGTCATTCATGGACATATTGATGATTATCACCGTGGTCCCTCGACCGCGTTTTGTGATGAAAAAGTCGCTGCGCTGGGCGCCGGTTCTGGGCTGGTTCGCGATCCGTATGGGCTGCATTCCCGTGGATCGAGGCAAAAGGCGCAAGGCCGTGCAGCAGATGATCGACGGAGTCAAGGCCAGTGCCGACTGGCCGGGGCAGCTGATTATTTATCCTCAGGGCACGCGGGTTCCGCCGGGGGCGTACCGGCCTTACAAGATCGGCTCGGGCATCCTTTATGAGGGGCTTGGGCAACCCTGTGTGCCGGTTGCGGTCAATGTGGGTCTGTTCTGGCCGCGCCACAGCCTGTTACGCAAGCCGGGCGTGGCGGTGGTCGAATTCCTGCCGCGGATTCAGCCGGGTCTGGAGCCACATGAGTTCATGGAAAAAATGGAGCACATGATCGAAGACAGCTCGAACCGGCTGATGCGCGAGGCCGGTTTCGATGGCGTTGGCGAATAGATGCTGCGCTGAATGACTGCGCAAGGATTGGGTGCGCGGTTCGGGGCCGGGCACAAAACACCTGTTCGGATCGCCCCTCGGGACGGTCCGAACAAGCCACCTTCAACCTGACGGGCACCTCTGCCCGCGCGGGATTACATATTCTCCATATCCTTCAGAATTTTCGCCGGGATATCGGATTTCTTGAAATGCGATTGCTCATTCTTGTCGGCAAGAAAGGCGATGATTCCGGCCAGTTCGGTCGGGGACAGTTTGATTTGTGCACCCAACTCGTCCTGTTGCGCGGGAATCATGATTGATGCTTTTTCCCACAGGTCTGAGGCCACCTCCATTGCGTTGACGGGTGTATCGTATTGTCCATAGCTGAGGTTCGGGCCGTCCTCGCCGCCGATTCCGTTCATCATGTGGCAGACAACGCAGCCTTTCTCGGCAAACAGCTTGCGCCCGAGGGCCGGATCAAACGCGGGAAAGATCAGCGTGTCCGACAGTTTGAACCCGTCTGTCGCCGCCTTGGCGGGAATTTGCATCAAATCAGCTGCGCCGACTGGAACCGCTAGCACCGCGAGGGCCGCGCCAAGCAAAGCGGGCCGAATTTTTCCTGAAATATTCATGGTCATCTTCTCCTTTTTTGGCGTCGATCCGGCCACCCTAGCAGAGCCGGCGGGCGACACCAGCATTTTGCCGTTGCAACCTGGCCGCAAACCACACCCCTCCCCGGCAGCGCGGGATCGTGGTCCGGTTTCCGATAGTCAGTCCTTATCCAACCCGGGCGGAAAAGAATTTGACATACCTCAAATCACCGCCCGAATTTTGTAAATTATTCGGATAATATTTGCACGTTGTGCAAATTCCGCGACAGGAGTTGGGATGGTCGGCAGAAAGAGATGATTAATAATTTGTTAATCTCGGTATTTCAATAGGTTAGACGGTAAATGTTTCGCGCGCGAAACATTTTTTGCAAGGGCCTTCTTGGCCGAGATCAGGCGGCAAGGCCCTTGGTGCCAATATCGAGAAACTTCTGGCGCCGCTCTTGCAGCAACTCTTTGGGGGTTTTCTTGTCCAGCGCGGTCAACATCTCTTCCAGCGCGGCGCCCACATTGGCGATGGTGGCGTCCGGGTCCCGCTGCGCGCCGCCCACGGGCTCGGGGATGATCTGATCGGCGACGCCCAGTTTTTCCAGATCCTGTGCCGTCAGTTTCAACGCTTCGGCGGCTTCGCGCATCTTGCCGGCGTCTTTCCACAGGATCGAGGCGCATCCCTCCGGGCTGATGACCGAATAGACCGCATGCTCAAGCATTGCTAACCGGTTCGCGCCGGCAAACGCCACCGCCCCGCCCGAGCCCCCCTCGCCGATGATGATCGAGACCAGCGGCACCTTGACGTTCAGGCATTTTTCAGTCGAGCGCGCGATTGCTTCGGACTGCCCGCGCTCTTCGGCGCCGCGTCCGGGATAGGCGCCGGTGGTATCCACGAGCGTTACGATCGGCAGGCCGAAACGGTCGGCGAGGTCCATCAGGCGGATCGCTTTGCGATAACCTTCGGGGCGGGCCATGCCGAAATTTCGCTCGATCCGTGATTTGGTGTCATGGCCCTTTTCGTGTCCGATCACCACGATTGGCCGATCGTTAAAGCGGGCCAGTCCGCCCATGACCGCGTGATCGTCGGCGAAATTTCGGTCGCCCGAGAGCGGGGTGAATTCCTGAAACAGAGCCTTGATATAATCCTTGCAATGCGGTCGGTCGGGATGGCGGGCCACCTGACATTTTCGCCACGGGGTCAGGGTCCGGTAAAGCTCGGCCAGCAGGTCGGCGGCTTTTTGGTCCAAGGCCTCGGCCTCTTTTTCCACGTCCATCTCGCTATTCTGGCGGGCCAGCGCGCGCAGCTCTTCGGCCTTGCCTTCGATTTCGGCCAGAGGTTTTTCAAATTCCAGATAATTCGCCATTGAGGGCTCCGCGTGAGTGCTTTGGACGCAATGCTGATACGGCGCTTATATGGCGGAGCGGGGCGTGATTGCAATGTGTTCCGGCGGCGGATCAGTCCGCGATCATTTCGGCCTGCTTGACGATCACCTCGGCCTGCTTGATCGAGGCGATATCCACCAGCCTGCCCTTGTAAACCGTCGCCCCCTCGCCCTTGGCCTTGGCCGCGTCCATTGCCGCAAGAATCTCGCGCGCTTCGACAAGTTGTTCCTCCGAGGGGGTAAAAACCTCATTGGCCAGTGCGATCTGTTTGGGGTGAATGGCCCATTTCCCCACCATGCCAAGGGTAGCCGCACGCCGCGCCTGGGCGCGAAAACCCGCGTCATCGGAGAAATCACCAAAGGGACCATCCACCGGCAACAGGCCATTGGTCCGGCAGGCGGCGACGATGGCGGTGGTCACCATGTGCCAGGGGTCGGGCCAATAACGGCTGCCCTCGTGCAGCATGTAATAGTCTTCCTGCGTTCCGCCGATGCCGGTGGTCTGCATCCCCATTGAGGCGGCAAAATCTGCCGCCCCCAGCGACAGGGCAACCATACGCGGACTGGCCGCGGCGATTTCGTTGACATGGGTCAGGCCGGCTGCGGTTTCGATGATCGCCTCAAGGGCAAGCGGTCTTTTCCGCCCCGTGGCCGCTTCGATACCGCTGATCAGGGCGTCGACGGCATAGATATCCTGCCCGTTCCCGGCCTTGGGGATCATGATTTGGTCTAGTCGTTCGCCCGTCTGTTCCAACAGGTCCACGATGTCGTGGACCCAATAGGGGGTGTCCAGTCCGTTGATTCGCACCGAGAGGGTTTTGCGCCCCCAGTCCACCTCGTTGATCGCGGCGATGGCGTTTTTGCGCGCGGTAGCTTTGTCAGCGGGTGCGACGCTGTCTTCGAGGTCGATATTGATGACGTCGGCACCGGATGCTGCCATTTTTTCAAATAGCGCAGGGCGCGACGCAGGGCCGAACAGTTGGCAGCGGTTGGGACGTGCGGGCGGCGTGGGTTGGAGGCGAAAGCTCATGAAAGGACTCTCCGGCGTAATGATGTTACGTTTCGTATCTTTGCTTGGGTATATTGTTGCGCGAGGAGTCGCAAGTGCTGCAGCGCAGAAAAATGTTGGGGCCTCCGGCGGGAGTATTTTCGCAAAGAGGAAAGCGCTGTCACTGCAGATCGGAAAAGGCCGAGTGCAGGCGTGTGACGGCCTCGACAATCCGGGATTTCGGCGTGCCGAGGTTGAAGCGCATGAACGAGTCTCCGCCGGTGCCAAAGGTGTCACCGTGGTTGGCCGCAATGCGCGCGTCTTTCTCGATCCTTCGGGTGATGTCCTCGGGGCCCATGCCGGTGCCGGAAAAATCAACCCAGGCCAGATAGGTTGCCTCGAGAGGCATTGAGCGCAGGCCGGGGATCGCGTTGATCCCGGCGTCGAAAATCCGTCGGTTTTCGTCGAGATAGCGCATCAGGGTATCGACCCACTCCGCCCCTTCGGGGGTGTAGGCCGCCGTGGTCATGTGAAGGCCGAAACTGTTGGGGGAAAGGCCAAGGCCAGCTAATGTGGCGGCAAATTCGTGGCGCAGTTTTTCGTCAGCAATGATGACGTTCCCGGTGTGGCTGCCGGCGATGTTAAAGGTCTTGGTGGGGGCGCTGAGGATGACCAGTCGATCGGAAACTTCCGGTGCGGCCACGGACATGATGGTGTGGGTATTTCCGGGAAACACAAGGTCGTGGTGAATCTCGTCGCTGACCAATAACAGGTTGTGGCGGGTGCAGAATGTGGCAAGCTGGCGGAGTTCGGTAGGCGTCCAGACGCGTCCGCCGGGGTTGTGGGGTGAGCAAAGGACCACCATTTTTGTGCGCTTGGTCAGGCAGGCTTTGGCAACGTCAAAATCCATCTGGTAGCGCCCTTCTACTGAGGCAAGCGGTGCCTCGACGACGGTGCGCCCGGCGGCCCGGATGGTCCGGGCAAAGGCGTGATAGACCGGCGTGAACAGCAGCACGCCGTCGCCAGGTTGTGTCCAAGTCTGAACGCAAAGGGCCGTGCCGTTGACCAGACCGTGGGTGGAAAAGATCCACTCGGGCGCGATTTGCCAGTCGTGGCGGTTCTGCATCCACCAGCAGATCGCGCGCCTGTAGGCAGAATCGTCGCCGAAATAACCGTAAACCCCGTGATCGGCCATCGCCTGTACCGCGTTTTGGACGGATTCCGGCGGGTGAAAATCCATGTCGGCCACCCACATCGAGATGCCGTCATCGGGTGAGACGCCGAAATATTTCTCCATCATGTCCCATTTTGCGGAATGGGTGTTGCGGCGGTCGATGATCTGGTCGAAATCCATGCGGGGTGTTCCTTGCTGGCCATTTCGACGTAGCCTAGGGATTCAGCCGTCATCTTCAAGCGAGAAAATATCATGCACACTGGTTTGGAGCGCACGGGCGATTTTCAAGGCCAGAAGGGCGGAGGGCACAAACACCCGGTTTTCGATGGTATTGATGGTCTTGCGTGAGACCTCGACCTTTTCGGCCAGCTCGGCCTGAGTCAGCGACAGGCGGGCGCGGTGCTGTTTCAGGGTGTTATAGAGCTTGGCCATCAGATGCGGCCTCCGACCCATTTTGCAAAGAACGACAGGAACGGGGTGGCGGCGGCCAGTGTTCCCATTGCTGCAAATGCCTGAGGGTAATCGACAATATTGTTGACCAGAAGAACTGCAAACAGCGGATAGAGCCAGATCGCCACCCAAAACCCGAGGCGCAGGCTGCTGTGCCACTCGTGGCGGGAATATTCGTCAAAGGCGACGGCCGCGGTCTTGCGACCCGCAAGCCAGACGCCAAGTGAGACGACTAGGGCGGTTATCACCCCGGCCAGCGCCGGCGCCAGCGGCCAGAAGGGGTCGGGCCGGCCGGACGCGAGAACCATCACGCCGTAGCTGGCCAGAATCACACCCAGTGCCGAGAAGAAGGTGTTGCGCAGGAGCATCAGGGATTTTGCAGACATTTTAGCCTCCTATTTGTAACCCACAGGTTACTTAATCCTAAAAATAAGTAACGTCAAGGTTACATTTGCGGATTTTATAGTCCGGTTTCGGGCGGTTGAACTTTCCCGGGCCGGACGCTAGATCAGGCGCATGAGCTTGCGAAATATCTTGATCCATCCTGACCCGCGCCTGAAAAAGGTTTGCGCTCCGCTTGAAGGGGTTGATTCGGCCGTGCGCAAATTGGCGACCGATATGCTGGAAACCATGCATGATGCGCCGGGGATCGGCCTTGCGGCACCGCAAGTCGGGGTCTTGCAGCGTCTGATCGTGATGGATTGCGCCAAAAAGGATGAAGAACCGTCACCTATGGCCCTGATCAATCCCGAGGTTACGTGGGCCTCGGAAACAATGAACACCTATTCCGAGGGTTGTTTGTCAATTCCCGATCAATACGAGGATGTGACTCGCCCCGCTGAGGTCCGGGTGCGCTATCTGGATGTCGATGGGCAGCTTCAGGAACGTGCCTTTGACGGCCTCTGGGCGACCTGTGTTCAACACGAGATCGACCATCTCGACGGTAAGCTATTCATTGACTATCTCAGCAAGATCAAGCGCTCGATGATCACCAATAAGATGAAGAAGCTGAAGCGTGAACGGGCGAGACTCTGATGCCTGTGCGCCCTTTTCTGGTGTGGCCGGACCCGCGTTTGCGGCAGCTTGCGGCACCCGTCCAAAGGGTTGATGATGGGACGCGGGCCCACTGGCAGGACATGGCTGACAGCATGTATGCGATGCCCGGTCTTGGCCTTGCCGCCGTACAGATTGGGGTGATGTTGCGTCTGGCGGTGGTGGATTGCACGCCGGCCCGGGACGGCCTGATCCGGATGGCAAATCCCCGGATCACGGCCAGCAGCGTGAAGATGCGTGACCACGACGAGGCCAGCCCCAATCTGCCCGGGGTCAGTGCCACCATATCGCGCTCCCGCGCGGTCACCGTGGTTTACATGGATGAAACCGGCGCGCGCGTCGAAAAGGACTTCGTTGGTCTCTGGGCGACATCGGTGCAGCATCAGATCGATCATTTGAACGGCCGGATGTATTTTGACCGCCTTGGCCCGGTCAAGCGGCGGATGTTGCTGGCGCGCGCCGCGAAACTGGCAAAACGCGGGAGGGGCTGATGCGCATCGTTTTCATGGGAACACCAGAGTTTGCGGTTCCGGTTCTGGAACAGCTGGTTCAGGATGGCCATGAGATTGCTGCTGTTTATTGCCAACCGCCGCGCCCCGCCGGGCGGGGGAAAAAGGCGCGGCAGTCACCCGTTCAGATCCGCGCCGAGGCGCTGGCTCTGCCGGTGCGGCACCCGGAAAATTTCCGTGCCCAAGATACGGTTGATGCATTTACGGCTCTTAGGGCCGACGTGGCCGTCGTGGTTGCGTATGGTTTGATCTTGCCGCAGGCGCTGCTGGATGCGCCGGCGCGGGGTTGTTTGAATATTCATGCTTCTCTGCTGCCGCGTTGGCGCGGTGCGGCCCCGATTCAGCGCGCAATTATGGCGGGGGATACGAAAACGGGCGTTTGCGTGATGCAGATGGAGGCCGGGTTGGACACCGGGCCGGTTCTGCTGCGGCGCGAAACGCCGATCTTGCCGCGCGATACCATGGCGACTCTGCATGATCGGTTGACACAGCTGGGCGCTGAGGCGATTAGCGAGGCGTTGGTGCAACTGGATCATCTGACGCCTGTTCCCCAGCCGAATGACGGGGTAATCACGGCGGCCAAGATCGACAAGGCCGAAGCGCGAATTGATTGGACTGTGCCGGCGCGCGACATCGACCGGAAAATTAGGGGACTTTCGCCTTTTCCCGGGGCGTGGTGCATGATTGGCGATGCTCGGGCGAAACTTCTGGACAGCTGCCTGGCCGAAGGACGGGGTGCGCCGGGAGAGATTATTGGTGACGGGCTGTTGGTGGCCTGTGGCTCGGCGGCGATCAGGATCCATCGCCTGCAACTGGCCGGGCGCGGGGCATTGGAAGCGGCCGTTTTTCTGCACGGAACTCCGTTGCGCGTCGGTGATAAATTGGGTTGAGTACGCATGTGGCCCCCATTCCCCTCTCTTTTTTTTCTTGAAATAGTCCCCATATCGCGGGTGTAAAACCTGTGTTGGAGAGGCGTGATGGGCATCATTTTTCTTTTGATCATTGGTGCGCTCGCCGGTTATGTGGCGACCCGAATGACCGATATTGAGGCTGGCGTTCCGTTGATGATCGGCATTGGTGTTTTGGGCGCGCTTGTCGGCGGCTTGATCTTAAGCACTCTTTTGGTGATCATCGGCTTTGCGGCTAGCCTTGTCGGGGCGGTTGTCGGGAGCAATGCCCGAAAGTTGGTGATGGGGTGATTGGGTGGCATATCATGGCGGTGTTGACGCGCCGCGATTCTCAGAGAGAAAAGGATATGCCACATGAAAAACGATACGATTTTGGAGTTCACCG
>Ga0256829_1000145_pt1 | contig 92439 bp, 95 predicted proteins | sample 131447metaG_FD_185979 | JGI IMG/M metagenome (GOLD analysis project Ga0256829, IMG submission 185979) | Hydrothermal vent microbial communities from Lau Basin, Pacific Ocean - 131-447 | ecosystem: Environmental > Aquatic > Marine > Hydrothermal vents | place: Pacific Ocean: Lau Basin | collected... | reverse complement strand
GATTATTTTTTTATTTTCATTAAGATTTATAAACTTTATATTATTTTTAAATTGATTAATCTTATCATCAATTTTTTTTATTATTAATTGTTTTAATATTTTTTGAGTTTCTTCTTTGTGTTTAATTATTTTTTCTTTTATTTTATTTACTTTTTCTTTTAAAATTACATTTTTTTTGATAGAATTATCTTTTATTTCTTTTTCTTCTTTTAATGTATATAAATCTTTTTTAACAAAATTTAAATAATCTTTTAACTTTTTTTGATTTATATATGGTACAAGTTTCATATATAAATCTTTTTTTAAATTAATTAGTTTTATTCTTGTATTTGTTGTAGATTCAAGAGAAAGAGATTTTTTAAATAGAGATGATTCATATTGTTTTCTTTTTAAATTATATTGCTCAATAATTCTTCTAATATAGATTTTTGATATATCACTTAAATTTTCTTTTAAAAATCAGCTATTTTTTAATATAGTTTGTAGTTCTAATATTTTTTTGTCTATTTTAGTTTTTTCTATTTTTAATTGTTGTACTTCTGTATTTAATTGTTTTATTGATTTTCACTTATTAATAATTCAACTACTTCAAAAAGCAGTATTTAAGCAAAATACTGATATAATAAAAAAAAGATTTAATTTTATTATTTTTTTCAATTTAATAATCAAAAGCAATTAAAAAACTAGAGAATCAATTATAAAAATAAATTTTTTAGGCTTTAACTCATTTTTAAATTAATGATGTGATTCTCTAATTTGTAATTTTATTATACTTTTAAATAATTAAAGTAAAATTTTTAATGTGAATGTTTTGTGAAGATATATTTTAAAAATATATTTTAAAACTAAATCATTTTCATAAATCAGAATTTATACTTATTCTCCAGTTATGTTTTTCTATGATTTTTTCAACAAGACTTAATCATACTCAGATTCATCTTTTTTCTGCATCTCAAGTTTTTTCACTATTTCATTGATAAAATTTTTCAGTTAAAAATTCTACTTCAGATTTTTTAATTCATTTTCAATTATCTTTAAAATCAATATATTTTTTTGTTATATTTATTGTAAGTAAAGTATTTTTTCAGGCATATTTTAGAAAATTTCATATTATATTATGAACAACTTGTTTGAAAAGATTTTTATCACAATACTTAGTTAATTCTTCATCTCATGTTATTTTTATTCTTTGTTTATTTTCTTTTAATTTATTTTTATGAGTTTCTACAACTTCTTTTACTATATCTGAAATTACATTATCTTGCATATTCAATTCCAATTTTTGATTTTCAAATCTTTCATAATTCATTATTCTATTAACAAGTGATATTAATCTATTCATTTCATCTGTAATAGCTCAAAGATTTTTATTATCCAATTTTATAACTCAATCAGCAATTCATTCTAAATAACATTGTATAGAAGTAATAGGAGTCTTTAGTTCATGACTTATATCTGCTAATAATCTAGATCTTATTTTCTTTTGTACTTTTAGTTTATCATTTAATCAGTTAATTGCATTTATAAGTAATCATATTTCATCTTTATGATTATATTCTATTTTTATATCAGTTTTTCAAGGTTGAAGTTTTTTTATTTTTTCTGTTGCTTGTTTTATAGGCATTATAGTTTTTCTAACAAAAATTCATATTATTATAAAAAGTATAATTAATGCAGCAAGATTTGTTAATAATATAGATTTTGTTAATCTATTAAAAAATTTATATTCTGGACTTGATTTATCTTTTATTTTTGAAAGTATTTCTTTAAAAGAATCTTTTGGAATTATTTGTTCAATATATTTAGGTGCTACTCAAGATTTTACTAAGTAGTTTACAACTATATTTATATTTTGCTGTTTATCTAATTTTATTTTTTGGTGACTTCTTTCAAGTAAATCAAAAAACTCTATTTCTGCATTTGAAAAAATATTATCTATATCATCTTCTGTTTGTTTTTTAATTATATTGTTTATATAATCAATAGTTATTTCTTTATTTTTTCATACTTTCTCAGCTAAATATATTTTTAAGTAAGTAGTATAAAAAAAGTAAAAAGCAGCTATATTTACTATAGCCATAAATAAAATTGAACTGAGTATTATTATTATAAATTTTCTTGCTAGTGACATTTTTTATTTATTTAATCTATATCATTCTCCTCTAACTGTAAGTATTATTTTTGAATTTCATAATTTTTTTCTTATATTTTTTATATGTGTATCAAGAGTTCTGTCATATACATATTTATCATATCAAATAACTTCAGTCATAAGAACTTCTCTTGTTACTATTTTTCAATTTTCTTTTAATATTCTTTCTAATAAATCATATTCATTTTTTGTGAGATTTATCTCTTTATTTTTTACTAATACTATTTTTTTATCAAGGTTTAATGTAATATCATTATAAGTTATAGTATTACTATTATTATCAGTATTATTTAAACTTCTTTTGATTATTCTTTTTATTCTTGCTAATAATTCTCTTGGTGAAAAAGGTTTTGCTATATAATCATCTGCTCATAATTCAAGTCATAATATTTTATCATTTTCAGTATTTTTTGCTGTTAGCATTATTATTGGTACATTTGAAAAATCTCTTGTTAATTTACATATTTCCATTCAATTCATTACAGGTAGATTTATATCTAGAATTATTAAGTTTGGATTAACTTCTTTTATTTTATTTATTGCATCTTTTCAAGTATTGTGTAACTCTATTTCAAAGTCAGAATTCTCTAGATATAATTTTAATGATTTTGAAATACCTAAATCATCTTCTATTATTAATATTTTTTCCATATTTTTAAATTAATTTATTTATTTTCTATTTGTTTTATAATATATTTTTTTATTTTTTTTTCAAATAAATTTGCATTTATATGATTTTTTTATAAAATCACTTTGTTTTATAAAAATAAACTTAAATAATTTAGAATTTAATTGATATTATTATGGCTTTTGGACCTACTAAAAAAACAAGTAAATCAAGATCAAAAAGAAGAACTTCAAATTGGATTAACTTGATGGCAAAAAAATTAAAAAATAGAGTGATGTTAAATAAAGAAGCAACTGGATTATCACATTTTGTTGATGAAAATGGAATGTATAAAGGTAAACAAGTTATAGCTCAAAAAACTAAAAAAGTTTCAAAAACTAGAATTTAGTTTTATTATTTTACACTTACAGTTTTTATGTAGGGATACTTTTTTAGGTATCCCATTTTATGCATATAATTATTAATTAGAATTAAAATGACCAATAAAATTTCAAGGAAAAAATCTAGAAAATTTTTATTTCAAAAATTATTTTCAGATTCTTATGCAAAAACTGATCAATCAGATTTTAGAGATTCATTTTTGATAGATAGTTTTAGGGATAATCTTGATGATAAGTATTTAGAAGAAATGGAAAAATTAATCAAAGAAAAAGAATTATATTTGATTGAATTAATAAAAATGTATGCTCCTAAATTCCAACCAGAAAATATGAGCTTAACTTATGTTATACCTATTTTTATTTGAGCTACAGAAATGTTGTATTTATCTGAAGAGATACCTGCAAAAGTTTCAATGAATGAGGCTATAGAAATAGCAAAAGTTTATTGAGATGAATCTGCAAAGAAGATAGTAAATTGAGTTTTAAATAATTTATATAAAAATTATGATGAAATTAGCAAGAAGTTAGATAGTACTAATTTTGATAATGATTTTTCTTTTTTTAAAAAATAGATTTAAGAAATTAAAGTATGTTTAAAAAAATATTATTTTTTTAAACATACTTTTTTTATCTTTTAAAAACTCTTTAATAAAGCTATTTTTGTTTTGCAAAATTTTATTTTATGTTTAATATATTTTTATATTAATTATTTGTTTGTAGATTTTATTTTGTAGATTTTTTAACTAGATTCTAAAAATAAATAATTAATTATTTTATAATTTAAAATAATTATTTTGGTAATTACAAAGAAAGCTATAAATTGAGAATATGAAGCTAAAAAAATTACTCAATTTTTAAAAACATTAGATATTGTTCCAAATGATATATCTAAATTTATTTTATGTTTTATACATAGATCAATAGTAAATGAAAGGCCTGATTATGCTCCAGAACACAATGAAAGATTAGAATTCTTATGAGATGCTGTACTTGAATTAATTGTTACTGAAAAGCTTTTTCTTGATTTTCCTAAAAAAGCAGAGTGAGAATTAACTGATATTAGAAGTGCATTAGTTAGATGAAAAAATCTTTCAAAGGTAGCTATTGATTTATGATTGAATAACTATCTTTTCTTGTGAAAATGAGAAGAAAAGACTTGATGAAGACAGAATGAATATATTTTAGCAAATACAGTTGAGTCATTGTTATGAGCAATTTATCTTGATCAATGATTTGAAGTTGCTAAAAATTTTGTTTTGAAAAATATTTATACAAAACTAGATGATATATTATCAAATAATCTTACAAAAGATTATAAGACATTGTTTCAAGAATCAGCTCAAGCAGAATATGAATTTACTCCAAAATATGAATTAATATCTGAAGAATGACCTGATCATGATAAGGTTTTTCAAGTTGGAGTTTTTTTATGAGATAAACAAATTGCTACTTGAAAATGATCAAGTAAAAAAAAGGCACAAGAAGATGCAGCTAAAAATGCATATAATATACTTTTTAATAATAAATAATTATGATTATAATTTTAGCTTTTCTTATTTTTTTAAGAATATTGAGTTATTTAATTATTTTAGATATTATCCTGTCTTGGTTAACTATTTTTGGTTTAAAATTAAGGCCTAAATTTTTAAGTGATATAATTGATCCAATTTATAATTCAATAAAAAAAGTTATACCAACTACTATTTGACCTCTTGATTTTACACCAATTATTGTCTATATTTTTATATTTTTTTTAACTGGTTTGATATTTTGACTTTTTCCTTGAAGTCAAACAGAGTTTTTAAAAATACTTAACTTTTAATTTTTTAAATATACCTAAATTTATTTTATGAAATCAGTTGATTATAAATTATTTTTTACAGTTTTGTTTCTTATTATTTTTTGAATGATAATGATTTCATCTGTTTCTGTTTATTCAAGCTATAGAGTTACTGAATTGATGACAAAAGCTTGAAAAATAGATCATCCTTATAATTATTTTTATGTAATAAGAAATATATGACATGTTATTATTTCATTGATTTTACTTTGAATAACTTCAAAAATATCATATAAATTTTTTGAGAAACATATAAAACCTATTGCTTGAATAATTATTTTTATGCTTTTCTATGTTTTAGTTAAGTGAATGAGTATAAAATGAGCAAGTTGATGGATAAACATACCAGGTCTTCCTTTTACTATTCAACCAACAGAATTTCTTAAATTTTGATTAATAATATTTCTAGCAGCATATTTTAAAGCAAATAAACATAAGATGTATGATTTTCATAAGTGATTTCTACCTTTTGCTTGAATTATATGATTTGTAACATTATTAGTTTGATTGCAGCCTGATTTTTGAACTTTGATGATTATATTACCAGTTTCAGCAATTATCTATTTTGTATCTTGATCAAATATAAAGTACCTACTTACAGTATGATTATTATGAATAGTTTTAATTTTTAGTGTATATTCATATTGAAGTTATGATAAAAAAACTTGAGAAAGTTTAAATAAGCTTTGATATATTACAAAAAGAATTGATAATTTTTTATCAGATAATAGATCTTCTATAAAAAATAGAACGATAAACTATCAAACAGAACAATGATTGATAGCCATATGAAGCTGATGATTTGGTTGATTATGATTTTGACAATCTATTCAAAAATTTTGATATTTACCTGAGGTTCAATGAGATTTTATTTTTTCAGTTATTGTAGAAGAGTTAGGTTTTGTCTGAGCTACTATACTTATAAGTTTATACTTATATATTACTTATAGATGATTTTATATAGCCTCTAGAGTTGATGATTTATTTGCTAAATATTCTGTTATTTGAATATCTAGTTGGATATTAATTCAAGCATTTATAAATATTTGAGTAAATTTAAATATAGTGCCTTTAACATGAGTTACTCTACCTTTTATCTCATACTGAGGTTCTAGTCTTTTAGCTTTATGAATAGCTACTTGATTTATGTTAAATGTTTCTAGATATACAGATGAAAAACCTAAGTATTCTAGATTATCTAAATTTAAGTTGTTTAAGTTTTAAAAATTAAAAAAGTTCTTGAATTTCAAGAATTTTTTTAATTTGATTTTTTAGGGAAATATTATATAGTGGAGTTACCACAAATTACATAAACAGATATATTTTTATCACAAAAATAGTGTGAATAAATGGGTAATTAATACTTAAAACTCATTTTTTCATTATTTTTGTGAAAATTGTGTTTATGTGATTTGTGGTGAATCTATGGTATTAATTACCCTTAATTCATCATAAAAAGTGATTTTTTAAGGATAAGATAATGCTTTAGAATTATCTTATTTTTTTATGTTTTTGTTATGGAGAATAAATTAAATAAAATAGATAAAATTTTGTATTATATTTCTTGATTATTAAATACTATCTCTTTTATATTAACATTTGTATTATTTATTTATATAATATTTGTCTGAAATTTTAAATCTATAAATAATTTACTTATATTACCAATAGCTATGTATTATGCATTTATTATTTTTATTTGGTGATGAATCATTTCAGTAATATTTGATTGATTAATGTTTTTAACAAAAGAAAAAAAAATTTTATTTTATTTATTTTATTATTTGCATAACTTATCTTTTTTTTGAATGTTTTTTTTAATAAAATATTATTTATTAATAAATATATCTATTCTAGATAATATAATTTATTATTTATTTTCTATTTGAGTTTTTTATTTTATCACAAATATTTTAATACAATCAGAAAATTTTTTAGAATTCAGAGCATGAATTTATACAAAACTTTTATTACAAATATTATTTATCATAGATTTATTTTTAATTTATTTAGAAAATTCTATTATATGAATTTTAGATATAATATTATTATTATTTATTTCTTTTATTTTTTCAAAAATTGTTTTTCCATTATTTTGAGATAATAGAGAGAAAATAGATATTTAATATAAGATAATAAAAATAAGTTTTTATATTTATTTACTAATTAAGCAACCATGAAAGATATTTCCAATAAAATAAATTTTAAAAATATTCCAAAAGATTTTATAAATTTATTATTTAATCCAAAATGAAGAATTGATAATATTGAATTTCTTTTAATATCAATGTTTTCTTGAGCAATTTTTGAAGTAATAGCATCATTTTTTATTATAAAATGAGGATTATTCTGAATTACAATATTTATAATTATATTATTGATTTGGATATATTCACATGCTGTTATATCTATTAAAAGAGTTCATGATTTATGAAAAAGTTGATGGTTTGCATTAATACCATTTTATAATCCTATTGCATTATTGTTTAGATGAAAAGAATTAGATAATAAATATTGAAAAATATTAGATAAAAAAGTGCAAAATAAAAAACATTTTATATGGTTTTTTATATTTTTAATATTATTAATAACTATAAGTAATATTATTCCAAAAAATAATATTATAGAAAAAGAAAATAATCAAAACAATATTATAGAAAAAAGTGATACTATAGAAACTAATTTTCAAAAAAAATATATTATTAATAATGAAATTTCTATTAATAATACAAATTGATATTATGAAAAAGAAGAAGATGTTGAATGATATGATTTAACTTTATCAACTAATAATTGAGAAAATTATATTTGAATTAAAGTTAATTATTTATGAGAAGAAATAGTGAATAATGTAAAAAAGACTAATAAAAAAGATGTATTAAAAGTATTAAAAACAGAATTATTAAATATAAATAGTAAAAAAACTAAAGGGAAATTTTCTGATTATGAAGATGAATTAATTCAAAAAAAATGATATAATTTTTTTGTTTTAAAATATAAGGCTATACTTAATGATAATGTATTTTATTTTGATTCAGTTATATTATATTATAAAAAATATTGAATTTCTTTAGTTTTATCTTCTAATAATAAGGAAAAAAATGATAAAGAATTAAATAAATTAATAGATAATTTAGTTTTTGAAGAAACTAATAAAAATATTTCTAAAGAGATAAAATATACTTCTAAATTAATAAAAGTTGAATATAGAGATGATTTTGTAGATTTGAAAAATTTTGAATTTTTAAATACTACTTGAAGTTCTCTTATACAAGGTGCTTGGTATGATGAAAATAATAATTATTTAATCATAAAAATGAGTAATAAATTTTATCATTATTGTAATGTATATGAAAGTATTTGGAGTTCTTTTAAAACTGCACATTCATTTGGTTCATTTTATATTCATAATATAAAAGGTAATTTTAGTTGTATTTGAAAGGATTTACCAAAATATTAGTTTATAAATTAAATTTTTACTATGAAAAATATGTTAATCATTATTAATACTATATTGTTATTAATAATAGTATGATTAGAAATAATTGATAATAGTTATTTTACAAAGAATGATGAAATATTTGAAAAAAATATAAAATGTCAAAATGCTTATAAAAATTATTATGCTTATAAAACTTATGCAATTAGTTTTATAAAATATAGTAAAACTGAAAAAGCATGTATTGGTATATATGATTATGATTCTAAAAACAATGTAAGAGTTATAAATTTTTTTACAAATACAATATTATATTATTGTTATAAATCTGATTATATTGAAGATTCTGAATATAGAAATTGTGTAAGAAAATTATATAAAGAATATAAAAATAGTTAAATATTTCAAAAGTCAACCTTAATTTTTTGACTAAAAAAACTACAATATGATAAAATTGAAAACAGGTGTTTTTGTTTTTATTTTTGTAGTTTTTTGTTTATGAAATGAAATGTAAAAAATTTTAATAGGTTGAGAAGTCATAAATATTATAATTTTTATAAAATTTATGATGATTATAAGGAAAATAATGATTTTTCTGTTTTTTTAATGAATCTTGAAGTTATTGATATTGATAGAATAAGATTTAGAGATAAAAAGGAATTATTAAAAGTTTTAGAATTTATATTTGAAAAATATAGATTATATAAAATAAAATCTGTTTATCTAAGTTGATTTACTTTTATAAACAGATTTACTCCTTTTTATATATCTGAAAGAGAATATATAGTTTTAGAACTTATTTTGAGATTAAAAGAGCAATTGTGATGATATTATATGAAACATTATAATTTTTATTATAATATAGCATTAAATTATATAGTAAACTGTAAAAGATATATAATTTTTCATAAGATTTTAAAAGATGATGAAGTAGAATTTTTATTAAATACTTCTCCAAATTTTTTTAATTTTCCATGAGATTGTATTTTGAATGATAAATTGAGTATTGATAAGTGAAATTATAGAAAAATTAAATAATTTTTTATGTTAGCTAGTTTATTCTAGCTTTTATATTTGACAAAAATATAAAATAATCATATAATTATACAGAATATTATCATATAATTATCAGAAATATGGAATTTACTACAACTACAGAAATTTCAAGAAAGGGGAGTAAAGCCTTTAGTAAGACAAAAGAAACTATTATTTTAAATAATAATAAAATGCTTGGTCTTTATTTACCAGCAGAATTATGAAAAGCTATTCTAGATAGCTGAATAATCCATCAATTAAGAGAAGAATTATGGGAATTAAATGATAAAGAAACTGTGGAAACTATAAGAGCTTATAAGGAGTGAAAACAAACAGATTCAATTAGTTTAAAAGATTTTAGAAAAAAACATAATATGTAAAATCTATATAAGGATAAAGGTATTAATTAAATATTTATTATGTATGAAATAATTTTTAATGATGAAAAATTAATTAAAAAAGATTTATTAAAAATCTCAGAAAAATTAAGAAATAATATTTTGGATAAATTAGAAGAGTTATCTGAATTAGGACTTTGAAAATCAAATATTAAATTTTTAAATCATTATGATTTATGTGATTATAGACTAAGAGTTTGAGATTTTAGAATACTTTTTAATGTAGATAATAAAAATAATAGAATAATAATTTTTAGAATTTTACATAGAAGCAAATTATATTAAGAATTAGATTTTTCTAATTCTTTTTTTGCATTCCAAAAACATTTTTCTATAATATATTTGATATTAAGAATATTTATTTTCAATTTTAAGAAAATTAACCATGACAGAAAAAAAACTTACACCTGCAATGCAACAATATTATGATATGAAAGCAGAATTTCCTGATGCTATACTATTTTTTAGGATGGGGGATTTTTATGAAATGTTTGATGATGATGCTCATATTGCACATAAAGTTTTGTGAATAAATATTACTTCAAGAAATAAAAATGCATTAAATCCTCAACCTTTAGCAGGAATACCTTATCATGCAAAAGATAAATACTTGCCACAATTGGTAAATGCTTGATATAAGGTAGCTATAGCAGAGCAGGTGAGTGATTCAAAAGCAAAATGAATAGTACAAAGAGAAATAATTAGGGTTATTACTCCAGCAACTTTAAATTTGGAATGAGATAATTATGTGCAAGAGAAATCTTCAAATTTTATTGTATCTATAGTTTCAGATGATAGCTGATATTGAATAAGTTTACTTGATCCTTCTTCATGAGAATGGAAAACTTGAGAAGTTGATATATTTGATAAACTAATAAATATCTTGTATAAAGTTTGAGTTACTGAAGTTATTTTAAGTAAAAAACTTTTTTGAAATCAAGAATTAAAAGAAATATTAGCTAAAAAATTTAATTTAAATATCTTTTATTTTGAAGAATATAAAGATTCATATGAAAAATTGAAAAATCATTTTTGAGTTAAAAATTTAGTATGATTTAACTTAGAAAATAAAAAATTAGCTATAAGTGCTGCAAATTTAGTTTTGGATTATTTAAAATCTATACAAAAAACTGATTTATGATATTTAAGTAAATTGAGTTTTGAAACTTTTAGTGATAATTTAGATTTAGATGAATCAACAATAAAAAGTTTAGATTTATTGTACAATTTTTCTACAAACTCATCAAAAATTTGAACTTTATTATGAGTTTTAGATAAGACAAATACAGCAATGTGAAAAAGATTTTTAAGAGAAGCTATTGTTAGTCCTTTACAAGATATTGATGCTATAAATAATAGACTTGATATTATTGATGAATTTTTAAAAGATTCAATATTACTAGATAAAGTAAATAATGAATTGAAACAAATAGCTGATTTGGATAATATATTAACTAGACTTGCTTTATGAAGAGCTAATCCAAGAGATTTATTAAATATGAAAAGAAGTTTACAAGCTGTTTTAGATGTTTATAAAATTATACTTGAGAGTTGAAATAAAAGGTTAATAAATCTTTTAAAATTAAAATAACTATATGATTTATCTTTTTACATGAAATTCTGAGTTTTTAGTAAGAGAAAAAACTCTTAATTGGAAAAATCAATATTTGAAAAAATATTGAGATTTTAATTTTGTTGTATTTAATGATTTTAAAAATATAAATAAAGATATTTTAACTCAAGAATTACTTTCTGAGTGATTTATGTGAGAAAAAAAATTAATAATAATAGAATGATTTCCTTTAAGCTCAAATGAAAAATCTAGTGAACTGACTAATTTATGAGAATATTTAAATAGTATAATAGATAAAATACCTGAAAATAATATAGTAGTTTTTTCATCAGCAAATTTAGATAAGAGATCTAAATTATATAAAAGTATTAAAAAAATAGCTATAAAAATTGAGGAATTTAATACAAAAAATTCACAAGATATATTTAATATTATTTTGAGTAAATATAAATGAAAAATAGATAATAATGCTATTGATTTATTGATAAGATATAAAGCTTGAAATTTAGAAAAAATTATATCAGAGATAGAAAAATTATTGATTACAAATAAAAATATAGATATTGATTTAATAAAAGATAATATCTTTCCAGAATGGGAAGAATCTATTTTTGAATTAATAGATGACATAATGAATTTAAAATTAAATAATGCTATTTGAAAGATAGAAACAATTTTATCTCAAGTAAATGTTTATGCTTTTTATAATAATTTTCTGGCAAATATAAGAGTATTTGTTTATATTTATTTATTAAAAGATAATAAGCAAAATGATATATCTAAACTTCTTGATTTGAAAAATAGGGCTTTTTTAGTAAATAAAAATTATAAAATTAATTTTCTACAATTAAAAGAATTTTATATAGATATTGTAAATTTAGATAAAAAAATGAAATCTGGTAGAATGGTGTGAAGTGAAGATGATATATTGAAATATGAAATAATAAAAACTATTGTTAAATTATGATAAAAATTAAATATAAATTAAAACAAGAAGAAATAATAATAGATAATCTATCAAAAAGTTGATTTATAACTAAGGATATGTTGTATATAATAAAACAATATTATAATTCTACAGTTCCTTATCATAATTTCTTACATGCTTTGCAAGTTTCAACTGAAGTATTAAAATTAAATGTGAATAAATTTAATATTGTAGAAATAAAATCTTTGTTTTTTGCTGCACTTTTTCATGATGCTTGACATAAATGACAGGCAAACTTACTTGATGAATTTAGATCTCTTGATATTGCTTTAGAAAATCTTGAAGAATTTGAAAAGAAATATGATATTTGATTTATAGATAAAACTATTATAAGAAAAGCAATTATTTGAACTGTATTTGCTAAAAGATGAAAATTTACTGATAGATTTGCAAGGATTATGTGAGATTTAGATGTATGAGTAATTTGATGAGATTTTTTAGAATTTTGTTATTATGGATTTCCTTTTTGTTATGAGTTAGGTCAAACTCCACAAGAGTATATTACAAAAACTGAAATAGGCTATTTTAAGTATCTAATGAGTTTTGATAAAGAAGTTTTATTAACTTCTGAAGTAAAAGAAATTCTGCCAAATAGCTTAAAAAATATCAAGAAATTTTTAAATACTGACAATAAAGTATTAATAGAAATGTGTGAAGTTATAAAAGATGAAGATATTAGTTTAGAGGAGTTTAAAAAGAGATATCAAAATAAAGTCTAGAAATTTTCTAGACTTTATTTTTTGTATCTTGACATTTATTGTCTATTGTATAAAATTTATTAAAATAATTAATAATATAATAATTATGTCTGAGACTCAGAAAGAAATTTTAGAAAAATTAGAACCTATAGAAATTAAGGTAATAGATGAATTAAAAAAGGGTATAAAAGATAGAACTTCAGAAGAATTAGAAAGAAAATATAAAATAAAAGAAGAAATAGAATTAGCTTGAGAAAATTATTTATTAATTTCAATAAATTTTAATCAATGAATTATAAAAAAATGAGAAGAAGATAAAATAGAGGCTAATTGTGTATTTAGTAGAATATCAGAAATACAAGAAATAAATTGAGAAATTTTTTATAGGTGAGAATTATGAGGTTATTGTTGATATAAAGCTTCATCTTGTTGATATATTAAATATTGAGATGAATTATATTATAAAAATAAATGTATTTTTACTGATGTATCAAATATACAAGAAATAAATTGAACAATTTATTATCAATGACAAGATTGATGTTATAAGTGATATTTATTTTATTGATCAGAATGAAATGGGATAATGAAACATAGATGTATTTTTACTGAATTATGAAAAATAGAAGAAAAAAATTGAGAATTTTATTATTATTGAAATGATGGATTAAAAAAATGATATATTAATTTAGAGAAAAAAGATAATTTTGATAAAAATTTAATTTTTTGAGATATAATAAAAAGTCTTAAAAAAGATAAAAAATGAGTATATTTTGAATATGAATGGTTTTGATTTTTAAGAAAAAAATATGTTTAATATTTATTAAAAAGTAAAAAAGTTAATATTTCAATATATTATATTTTTATTTTTTTTATATATTAAGGGGCTATTTAAAAAAATGAAATAAAAATAAAGTCTAGAAATTTTCTAGACTTTATTTTATTACACTTGCAATTACATCTGCAACTCATTTATCCAAAGGACTTGGGATAATTTCATCTACAGTTGGATTTTTTACATAATTTGCAAGAGCTTGAGCTGCAGCTAATTTATGTTCTTCAGTAATTTTTACAACTCTATTTTCCAAAGCTCATTTGAATAATCAAGGAAATACAAGTACATTGTTTAATTGATTAGGATAATCACTTCTTCAGGTAGCAATTATTTTTGCTCAAGCTTTTTTTGCAATTTCTGGCATTATTTCTGGAGTAGGATTTGCCATTGCAAATATCATTGGGTTTTTATTCATAGTTTCTACCATTTCTCAGCTTAAAACTCATGGTGCAGAAACTCAGATAAATAAATCTCTTCATACAACTGCATCTTTTAAAGTTCAAGAAATATTTTCTGGATTTGTAATTTTTAAAATTTCTTGCTTTTCTTTATTTAAGTTATCTCTTGAAGAAGAAACTATTCATCTACTATCACAAACTACAATATTTTCTATTCAATAATTATGTAACAATTTTATAATTGCAGTTCAAGCAGCTCAAAGTCAGTTTACTACTACTTTTAAATCTTTTTTATTTCTTCAAGTTATTTTTAAAGAATTAATTACTCCAGCTAAAACTACTATGGCAGTTCAATGTTGATCATCATGAAAAACTGGAATATTTAATTCTTCTTTTAATCTATTTTCTATTTCAAAACATCTAGGAGCAGAAAAATCTTCTAGATTTATTCAACCAAAAGTTATGGAAATATCTTTGATAGTTTTGATTATTTCTTCAGTATCTTGAGTATCAAGAACTATAGGAAAAGCATTTACTCAAGCAAACTCTTTGAATAAATTACATTTTCATTCCATAACTGGAAGTCATGCAAGTCCTCAAATATTTCCAAGTCCTAAGACAGCACTTCAATCTGATATTACAGCTACAGTATTTGCTTTTAAAGTATATTTATATGCATTTTCAGAATTTTTAGCAATTTCCCTACAAGGTTCAGCAACTCAAGGAGTATATGCTAAACTTAAATCATCTTTTGTTTCAATTTTTATTTTAGAACAAGTTTCAATTTTTCCTTGTAGTTTTTCATGTAACTTTAGGCTTTCTTTAAAATAGTCCATATTTATATGTTTATTAAAATAAGAATTATTCTCATTATATACTTTATATTTTTTTTACAATATTTTTTACCAGTTTATTTCTTTTTTTCACTGAGATTTTAAAATTTCATTAGTTTTTGAAAAAGGTTTACTTCAGAAAAATCATCTAGAAGCTGAAAGGGGAGAGGGATGAACTCATTCTATAATAAAGTGCTTATTTGTATCAATAAGTATTTTTTTTGTTTTAGCATAATTTCCCCATAATATAAAGACTACTCAATCTAATTCTTTATTAATTATTTTTATAATTTCATCAGTAAAATTTTGCCATCAGATTTTAGAATGACTAGCTGCTTTAGAAGCTTCTACAGTTAGAATTGCATTTAAAAGTAAAACTCACTGTTTAGCCCAAGAAACTAATCTTCAGTCAATATCAGGATTAGTTAGAGCTTCACTTGGTTTTCATAAATCAGATTCTATTTCTTTAAAAATATTTTTTAAACTTGGAGGAAGTTTAGTTTGAGAATTTGGAACTGAAAAGCTAAGTCCATGAGCTTGATTTTCTCCATGATATGGGTCTTGTCCAATTATAACAACTTTTACTTTATTTAGTGGAGTATAATTTAGAGCTGTAAAAATAGTTTTTGTATTAGGATAAATAGTTTTTCAAGCTTTTAATTCTTTTTCTAAAAAAGATTTTATTTCTTGCATATATGGTTTTGAAAATTCTTTTTCTAGGTATTGTAACCAAGAAGAATCTAGTTTTATATTTTTCATAAATAATTTTGTTAAGGTAATTTTAAGGTACCAGTCCCTAGTTACTAAAAAGAGTACTAGGAACTGGTACCAAGTATTAAATTATTTTTATTCAATCCCTAAACTTTCTTTAGTAATCTCTCAAAGCCCAGGTCTTTTATTTAAGAAATCTTTAAATTCTTGTCTTATTTCAGAAATTATATTTTTAGTATTTTCAAAACTTTCTGTTGTAACTAGTCTTTTTCTATAAACTTTTACTCAAGGAAAATTTTTAAGATATTGAACTAGATGTTTTCTTATTTCAAGATTTCATTTTTTTTCTCATTTAGTTTCAACTAAAACTTTTGCATGAAATTCCATCATTTCTAGAATTTCAGCTAATGTTGGATGGTAAACTCAATCTATAAAATTATTTTCATCAAGCCAATCATATTCTTTTGTATGTTTTTCTCAAATAAAACACCAAGGATTTCAAAAACTAGCTCTTCATATCATAAATCAGTCTAAGTTTTTTACCTTTTTTATTCAGTCTGTATAATTTTGTATATCTCAATTTCACACTACAGGAATATTTAATTCTTCTTTTAATTTATATATTGGTTCCCAGTTTGCTATTCAAGTATAGGCTTGTTTTGCTGTTCTTCCATGAACTGTTAAAAGTTTAGCTCAAGCTTTTTGAAGTCATAATCCAAATTTAATTAAATCTTGTCATCAATCAAAACTAAGTCTTGTTTTTACTGAAATTGGTAATTTTGTAGCTTCATCCATGGCTTTTACAATATCAAAAGCTGTTTGTTCATTTATAAGTAAACAACTTCAATGCCCACTTCTAACTACTTTTTTAGCAGGACATCACATATTTACATCTATTCAATACATATCATATTTTTCTTGTTCTATAATTTTAGCTGCTTTAGTAAACATTTCTGGATTTTTTCAAAAAATTTGCATTATTAGAGGATTTTCTTGTTTTGTATGAGGTAATACTTCATCTTTTAAAAATTTTGAATGGACAAGTCAATCAGCACTATAAAATTCACTCACACATAAAACATGAGGAGCTATTTTTTTTATTACTTGTCTGTAAGCACTATCTCCATAACCATCCATTGGAGCAAGCATACATAGTTTTCCATATTTTTTTATTTGTTCTTGCCAAAAGTTTTTCATTTATTTTAATTAATTTTTATTTAAATGATTTTATAAAAAAATACAAAAAATACAAAAAATATTTGTAATTTTATATATTAATATGATAGAATTATTATAACTTATAAAAATAATAAATATTTTATGACTTTAGCAAGTATTTTAAAAAATAAAAAAGAAAACAAAGATAAATTATTAAAAATGTATAACTTAAATGATTCTAAAAAAGCTTTATGAATTTTAGTGTTATCAAATGATTTAATTAATCAGGTATTACTTGATGCATTAAAAATATTACCTGCAAATTTTATAGTTATATCAAAAGAAGAATTAGTTTTTGATAAAAATATTTCAAAATCTTCTTCTATATTACAAGATTCTTGACTTGATTTTATTGTTTGTGATGAATGTGAGGATAATTTAATGAAATATTTAAAACTTTGAGTAGTTCCTATTATTTATAAACAACATCATATAACAAATTTATTATCAGAATTTAATGCTGCAAAAGTTGAATGAAATTCTTTTATTTTTGAAAATAATACACTTTGTGATATTTATTATGCAATTATAAGATACTTAGAAAATTATAAATTTTCTTATGATAATAAATCTTTAGTAAAAAATGTTTTAGATATTTAATAAGAAAATTATGACAGAACAAATAGATTGGGAAGAAATACTAAAAAATGAATGATTATGAGATATTGATAAAGAATTATTATTTGAACAATGAACAATTTGAAACTTAGAAGAATTATGTGATTGAGATTGTACTACTTGTATGACTACTCCAATTGATGATTACAAAACTAAATTATGAGCTGTTTTATGTTGTAAGTCTCATCCAGAAACATGAGAAGTAAATCCTGAAACAAATGCTTGCCCTGAATATAATATGAGTACTTGAGAATGTAGAATATATGAAACTGATGATTATCCAGATGCATGTAGAAATTATCACTGTAAAACTCATAATAGGTAATATAAATTTTGACTAATCAAAAAAAAATAATAATCTAGTTAGCAAGAAAATTAATTGCTAACTTTTTTTTATGGCAAAAAATCTTGTGATTGTAGAATCACCTGCAAAGTGAAAAACTATTGAGAAATATTTATGACCTGATTACAAAGTTGTTGCAAGTATGGGACATATCAGAGATTTACCTTCAAAGTCTTTAGGTATAGATATTGATAAAAATTTTGAACCAACTTATGAGATTACTCAAGAAAAAACAAAAACTGTTAATAATTTAAAAAAATTAGCTAAAGAAAGTAATGAAGTTTGGATTGCAACAGATGAGGATAGAGAATGAGAAGCTATTGGTTGGCATCTTTGTGCTGCTTTGAAACTTGATCCAAAATCAACAAAAAGAATAGTTTTTCATGAAATTACAAAAAAAGCTATAAATAATGCTGTAAAAAATCCTAGAGTTATTGATTTAGACTTAGTTGATGCTCAACAAGCAAGAAGGTTACTTGATAGGCTTGTTTGATTTAAAGTTAGTCCTGTTTTATGGAAAAAAATAAGAAAATGATTATCTGCATGAAGAGTTCAATCAGTTGCAGTAAAACTTATAGTTGAAAAAGAGAATGAAATTAAAAATTTTAAACCACAAGAATCTTGGAAAATATTTGTTGAACTAATTTTTTGAAAATCTAAATTCAAAGCTGAACTTCATAAAGTATCTGGAAAAGTTAAAAAATTTAAAAATAAAGAGGATGTTTTAAAATTTATTTCAACTCTTTATGATAATATTGAAGATGTAAAAGAAAAACAAAATAAAAAAGGTTTTGTAGAATTAGAAAAAATTTGAGATTTAGAATTTAAACTTGTTGATTCAATAAAAAAAGATTCTAAAAGAAAGCCTTGATCTCCTTTTACAACATCAACATTACAACAAGAAGCATCAAGAAAAAATGGTTTTTGAGTAAAACAAACAATGATGATAGCTCAGAAACTCTATGAATCAGGTTTTATATCATATATGAGAACTGATTCAGTTAATTTAAGTGATGATGCATTAAAGGCTTCTGAAGAAGTTATAAAAAAATATTGGTGAGCAGATTATCATAAAAAAAGAAAATATACTACAAAATCATCTGGTGCTCAAGAAGCTCATGAAGCTATTAGACCAACAGATATTACTAAAACTCCAGAAAGTTTAAAATCTAAATTGGATGTTCAGCAATTAAAATTATATACACTTATTTGGAAAAGAACTGTAGCTAGTCAAATGGCAGAAGCAGTTGTAGAAGTTACAACTTTTACTTTTTCACCAACTATCAATAAAAATAGTGAATGGAAAACAAAATGAGAAGTTATAAAATTTGATTGATTTATGAAGCTTTATATAGAATCAAAAGATGATGATGATTTAGAAGAACAAGCAGAGGGAGTTTTGCCTGCAATAAATATTTGAGAATTATTAACAGCAAAAAAACTAGATGCAACTCAGACTTTTTCTAGACCACCTGCTAGATATACAGAAGCTTCTTTAGTAAAAAAACTTGAAGCAGAATGAATTGGTAGACCATCAACTTATGCTCCTACAATTGATACTATTATAAATAGATGATATGTGGAAAAAGTTGAAAAAAAATATTTAGCTCCAACTGAAACTGCTTTTATTGTAACAGAATTTTTGGAAAAATATTTTCCTGAAATGATGCAATATAAATTCACTTCTCAAGTAGAATGAGGTTTTGATGAAATTGCTCAGTGAAAGAAAAATTGGAGAGAAATGCTTAAAAACTTTTGGGAAAAAACTCTTAAAAAAGATTTAGAAAATGCAGGAGAAAATGCTGAGAAGGTAATAGAAAAAGTATGAAGAAAATGTCCTGAATGTTGAAGTGATTTAGTTTATAGATATAGTAAAACTTGAAAATTTGCAGGGTGTTCAAATTATCCAGAATGTAAATTTATTGAAAAAGATGAAGCTAAAGAAGCAGAACTTGATAAACTAAGAGAAAAATATGAATGAAAACCTTGTCCTGATTGAATAGATTGAACCATAGTTGTAAAAACAGGTAGATTTTGACCTTTTCTTGCTAGTTCAGAGTATCCCAAAGTAAAATGGATATGACAAATAAAATCAGATAAAGATGAATTATTAGAAGAGTTATTAAAAGAGAAATGATTATTAATAGATGAAGAAACTTGAGAAGAACTAGTTGTTAAAAATTCTAGAAGATGACCCTTCTTAGCTGCTAAAAATTATCCAAAAGTAAAAATAGCAAAAAATATTCCAAAAGATATATGGGATGAACTTAATAAAAGATTAGAAGAAGATAAGCAAGATTAGTAATTTGTTTTAAAATAAAAAATATGATAAAATATAAATAATTATTTATCATATTTTTTTTATGCAAAATACTTTAGAAAAATATATATTATTTACTGATCTTTCTGATTATACTTTAAAATCTTCTCTTTTGACACCTAAGCAGTTAAAAGAGTTTATTATTGATAAACAAGATGAAATAATTTTACCTTTAATCAAGGAATTTGATGGTGAATTAATTAAATATATATGAGACTCATATCTTATATTTTTTGAAAAAGCTCATAATTCTATAAGATTTGCAATTAAGTTACAAAAAGAATTAACAAAATATAATAAAACTGTAAATATTAATCTTAAAAAGATTGAATTAAAAATTTCAATAAATTATTGAAAAGTTTTAAGAAAAAAAACAAAAATTTGATATGATTATTTTTGAGATTCTATAAATCTTGCATCAAGAATAATAGATAATACTCCTGATAATTCAATTTTTATAACTGATATAGTTAAAAAAAATATAAAATTAAAAAGTATAAATATTAGTTATATTTGATTATATGAATTTAAATGAATATTATATAAAATAAAATTATATGAAGTATATTTTGATAAAAAACAACTATCTAAAATAATTGATTTAAGTTATAATAATATATCTAAAAAAGTTGATTTATTAATATTTAAATTAGCTTCAGTATCTTTTTTATTAACAATACAACCTATTCCTTTTACAGATATCTATTTAATGGTTTTATTACATTTATATCTTTTAAGAGAGATTGCAATTTTATACAATTATAAAATTGATACAAAAAAGATAAAAGAAATTATTTGAGCTATTTCAATTAGTTTATGATGAATTTATTCTACAAACCAAGTAATAACAACTATTTGAAAAATATGATTACCTGTATTATGATGATATTTATTAGCTCCAACTAATTTTGCTTTAACCTATTGATTATGAAAAGTATTTTCAAATTATTTTTATTATAAAACTCAAAATAATATTTTAACAAATCAGGATATAAAAGATATTTTTTTATGAACTAAAGATGTATGATTAAAAATAGCAAAAAGGAATAAAAAAGAAATAATTAATACATGAAAAAAATATAAAGATACTATTGTAAAAGAAGTTATCAGTTTAAAGGATTTATATGATGATATAAAAGATTTTTTAAAATTTAAAAAATAATAAAAAATACTTGTAAATTTTCTTACAAGTATTTTTTATTATTTTTTGTAATTAAGTAAAATATAATTCAATAAATACTTCACCATAAGTGTCATGTTAAACTAATTCAAGGAACTATTCAAATTCATATATTTAAAATAATTGCTGTAATACCTCATTTATATTCTGGATTTCATATTTTATATAATATTAATGTATAGTAAGTTAATAATGCCATAGCAAATCAGCTAATTCATATAGTATTTCAATTAGTTAAGTTAGTTATAAGTAATCATAAAAAGATAGTTGTAGTTATAAAAAATATTAAGTATTTTTTTCTTCAGATATAAGTTTCAAGCTGATTACCAAAAAACCAAACAAAGAAACTATTCATAAAAAAATGTAATACTCATTCATGAAGAAAAGTTCATGTAAAAAATTGTATAAAATAAATTAAATAATCTCACTTATTGTAAAAATAATTATTTATTCCAAAAATAATTATTCATGGAAATATATATTTTAATATTGTAAAAATTAATGATATTAAAATCAATGTATTTGAAATGCTAAGATATTTTTTCATTTTTAAGTTTTATGTAAAAATAAATTCATATTATAATCATAGGGAGAGAATATATTTCTCAAAGAGTAAAATATCACCAAATATAACCAATAAAACTATCTGGCTTTCTAAAAAAGGCTTCTACAAATATTCTAAAAATACCATAAAATATTAAAAATAAACTAGCAATTTGTCATGATTTTAGATTTTTTCATTTTTTTATGTATATATAATTTAAAATAATAAATAATACTATTCATTCTAAAAACATTTCTAGTAAAGGAGATGGAAATCTTCAATTTATATTTAATGGTCAATAATAATTTGAGAAACCAAGCAATTCTTTATTTAAATAATTTCATATTCTTCATAAACCTAATCAAATAGGTAATACAAGAGTTATTTGATCTGCTAGTTTATAAAAGTTTATTTTATATTTTTTTGAAAATAATAACATTGAAATAATAACTCATATTACTCATCAATGAAAACTCATTCATCATTGCCATACTTTAAATATATCTAAAGGATTATTTAGATAATATCAAAAATCATAAAAAATTATATATCAAATTCTTCATCATAATATAACTCAACTAACTATATATAATAATAAATCATCAAGTTTATTTTCAGATATTACTTTTCTATATTTTATTATATAATATCAAGCTAGAAAACCTAGAGCATACATAAGTCAGTAATAACTAGGAGATATATGTATTCAAAATAATGTGATATCAAATATTTTCATTTTCTATTAATTTTTATAAGTTATATATTTTTTGTTTTCTTTTATGATTTCTTTATATTTACTAAAATCAGCCCATGTTTGATTTATTTTTATGAATTTTTTATATGTATCATCATAATCTAGAATTGGTTTAAAATAAATAATCCAAAAATATAGATATATATCATCTTTTATTTTCCAAGATTTAAAATTTAATCAATCTATAGTGGCAAAAAAAGATAAACAAAATCTTCAAGCATGTTTCTTTGCTGTTTTTCTTACTCATAGTAATTGAAATATAAAAGTTATGAGAATTCTTACTATCCAGAGTCTATTATTATCTGTAACTATTAAAAGATCTATATCACTTTCTTTAGTTCAGGAGTTCATTGATATACTATTTCATATTCAAATCATTTTTATTCAAGGAATCCATTTTATGTATTTTATATATTTTTTTGTTTTTTTTATATATATATTGTCCCATTTTCATGGCTTTTCCTTTATTTTAAAATATTTTTGAAATAATTTATGTTTTTTATAACTAAATGATAACATTATTTTTTTATATTTTAATTATAATTAATTATTATTTTATAACTAAAATATAATATTTCCAATATAAAAAATATATAAACTTTACTTTTTTATATTTTATTGTATAAATATATTATACATTATATTTATATTTTGTAAATTTTTATTTATTGAAAAAGTCCTTTTAGAATAGGGATTTTTTTATTTAACTTTAATTTTATATTAAAACATATTTTTATTATTTGACAAGCTTTTAAAATAATGGTGTAATATATGTATGAAAGATAAATCAAAAATACTTTTAATAAAAAGTCAATAAAATATAAATAACTGATTATTATTTATATAAAGACATTTTTATTAATAAATTATTTTAAAAATAAAGTTATTATGAAAAAATATATAAACATAAACAGAGTGATTTCTTTTTTGCTTATATTACCTTTTGTTATTACAAGTTTAAATATAAATTTTAGTTATGCTTCTTGAAGTGATGAAATTATATATCCTTTAAAAGAAGTATCAAAACTTTCTTGTAGATTTCAAAATTTTAAAGAATTATGAGCAAATTGTAAGCAAAAATTACCTATTTTGCATACAAGTGATTTAAAGAAATATATAAAGTTAAATTGAGGATATAATGATTATACTAGATTTTATACTACTCTTTGGGGTGCAAGTTATAAATATTGATGGGATGTTTGATTTTGATGACATGAATGAATAGATATAGCAACAGCTAAATGAACTCCAGTTTACAGTATAGCAAAATGAACTGTAGTGGTTGCAAAAAGGGAATTAGGATGGGGAAGTGTTGTTAGTATAGAGCATATTATTAGATGAAAAAAAGTTTTTTCAAATTATGCTCATATGTCTAAAATTTTAGTAAAAAAATGACAAAAAGTAAATGCTTGAACAAAAATATGAGAAGTTGGTAGTGAATGAAATTCAACTTGAAATCACTTGCATTTTCAAATAGATTTAGATACATTATTTCATCCATTTTATTATAGTAGAAAAACTTGCCCATATAGTTATTCTGATATTACAGAAAAATGAGTATGTTTTAATGAATTAGCTGCACATACTTTAGATCCTTTAAAATTTTTAGAAACTAAAGGTGCTATATTAGATAGTATAAAAAATACAAATGTAAAGGTTTCTAGATCAAATTTCAATACTACTAGTAATTATAAAGCTCCAAAAGCAACTAGTTTTATGGATATATTTAATAGAACTGTGTATGTATGATATTCAAAAGATGATATAAAAAAGGTTCAAGAAGTTTTTAAAAGAATTTGATATTATAAATGAGTTATAGATTGAAATTATTCACATATAGAAAATGATGTTATAAAATATCAATTAGATAAATGAGTAATAAATTCTAAAACTGAAAATTGAGCTGGTTGGTTTGGTCCTAAAACAAGAGCACAAGCTAAAAAAGATTATTTAAAAATAATTAATAAAATTTGATTAGTAAATACCAGTATTAGTAAAAAAATTGTTAATAATACAAATACTACTCAAAAAATAGAAAGAAAAAATATTTTAACTAGAGCTGAAATAGAAAAAAGAGAATTAGATGATTTTTTAAGAAAATATAAGATAGGTTTATCTTTATCAAATTATTGATGAAATGTAAATATTTGATGACATATAATTTTAAATATTGAGATAAAAGAAAAAAGAAATAATAGATATTTTAGATGAAATACTCCATTAAATGTTACTTTTCCAGTTAATAATTGAAATATAAAAGTATTTCCAACTAAATTGTATAATTTTTCAGATTGAAAAAGAAAAGTACAAATTACTTGAATTAAACAATGAAATACTAGATTACAAGTAAAATTATGACAAAAGATTTTAAAAACATTTAATATTAAAGTTTTAAAATCATGACAAAAAATTTATCCAAAATCTGCAAGAATTTTGTGAAGTTCTAGAATTGTATATTGAGATATAAAAAAATGAGTTGCAGTTATGAAAGATTCTAATAATAAATATTTGATAAATGTAAAATATAGTTCAACTTATACATTAAAATGAAATGATGATGCATTAGTTTGTTTGAAATCATGATCATTTAATAATATTTGAAAAATTTTTAAATCTAACTGTAAACAATCTGATTTTAAAAGATCTATAAGTTTTGATTATAGTAAAACAGTATGATGATTAGTTTTATTTGAATATAAAGTAACATGAAGTCATCCTAAAATACAACTATTAAATAATTATAAAAATATATGATTAGCTACTAAAAATATTTATGTAACTAACCCAAAAGATATAAAAGCTAATTATGTTTATCATAATTCAGTTATAGCAATGTTAAAAGATAATATTGCAACATGAGTTAGGAAATGATATTTTATGGCAAATAGAGATTTAACAAATCAAGATGCTATTGTATGGATAAGAAATACTTTGATTAAATTAAAGAATGATAGTGTTGATTTAGATATGATAAATAAAATTGACTCTAATTTAGAAAAATTAAAACAAGAAAGATTAATTAAATATAAACCAATTACAAGAAAAGATTTTATAGAATTGACTTATAAATATTTAAATTTTAATAATTTTAAATGATATACTCCTAAAAACTTTAGAGATATATCAGCTGATTTAAATAAAAAAGTATGATTTATTTTTAGAAATAATGTTACTTGGAAAGATAAATATTGAGCTAAATATTTTAGACCAGAGTCACATATAAATAGATGAGAAGCTACTTTTGTATTAAGTGAAATTTATAATCACAATAAAAATTACTTTCTTACTTTAAGATAAAAAACTTTAATTTAATAATTATGATATTATGAAAACAATAAAAAGAAACATGGAGCTACAAACAAATGCTCCAGAGAATAAAACAATAAAATTATCAATAGCAGTTACAAGAGCTATATATCAAGATAATGTAGCAGATATACTTGGCAAAGTAAATACAGTCCCTATAGATAAATTTTGAGAAAATGAAGAAAAAACATTAGTTTTATGAGAATTATTATGAGTTGATAAATCAAGATTAGGTAACTTGACTTTATCTGAAACTTTAAAAGAACTTGATATTAAAAAATATCAAGAAGTAAATAATATTTCTTATAAATGAAAAACTGTTCCTTTAGCTTGAAAAAAAGCTAGTTAACTTTATAATAATTTTTATTTAAAATAATTAAAATAGATAAAATTTTAAATTTTATCTATTTTTTTTGATGTATTTTTTATATATGTCAATTAAACTTTTTTGTATTATTTATATATTATATATAATAATATAAATATATAAATAATAAAGTTTTTATGAAAAATATTAAAAAGGCTTTTACATTAGTTGAACTAATTGTAGCACTAACAATTTTAATTTTTTTATCTGCAATATGATATATAAAATATAGTGATTATATATCTTGAAGTAGAGATACTGCTAGATATTCAAAATTAAATGAAATAAGTGATTTACTTAAATCATATAAGTTAAAGAAGTCTTTACCTGCTCCTATTGATTTTGTTGAAATAAAATCTTTATGAAAAGTTATTTGATATCAATGATATGCCTGACCAGATGTTTTAGAGAAAATTCATTATTGATGAAAATGAAAAGATCCAGATGATAATAAGTATTTTACATATTATATAACTTCAGATAGAAAATTTTTTGAATTAATGTGATTTTATGAAAATGAAGATAGTTTAAAAATTTCAAATTTTTCAAATAAGACTTATGCTTGAGATATAGATTATAGTAATAGATATCCATATGTTGCTTGAGGTAAAATATGAATATTAACTACAATTAATAATAAACCTGTTCAGGAAGTTAATAGTTATATTAATAATTGATATGTAGATTTGTCTTGAGCTGATAAAAATACTTTATTTAAAGCATATATAACAAATGATAAAATTTATAACTTTAGTTGATCTGTTTTAGCTTGAAAATTATATACAATAACTAATATTTCAAAATATTGACCTCCAAGAAATTGTCCTAATTGATATATTTGAGTATGGTGAGATAAAGAATTTAACCAAGCTTGATTTTGTGTTGCAAAATATGAAATGACTTATACACAATTAGATTCTCCTTGAAATCCAGATAATACAAATAATTATAATACATATAATTATGATAATTCTAAAAGAATAGCATCAAGAGTAGATTATCCTATAACAAATATTAGCCAAAAACAAGCAATAGATGCCTGTAGAAGATTATGAAAATGATATCATCTTATTACAAATAATGAATGGATGACTATAGCTAGACAAATAGAATTTGAAAAAGATAACTGGAAAAATAAATTAAGTTGATTTTGAGATGGAACTTATTGAGATACTTTATATAATTGAAATAGTACTGATACTTTTATGTCTAGATGATGTAGTGATAATACATGACCTAATGATAAAGTTACAAAAACTTGAGATTGAGTAAATACATGTTTTCAAAAAAGAAAAAATTATTTGTTTAATGGTGAGATTATATGGGATTTTGCTTGAAATGTTGCTGAACATGTAAATAAAGCAAATACAAAATCTTGAAGTTGATATAATAATTGAAGAACTCAATTCTATAAGTCTGATGGAAGTTCACCTAATAATACTTGGGAAGAATTTCGGAATATAGATTCTTCTATAAGACATTTATATTGACCATTAATTTGAGAAGATTGATCTAATTGAGAATGATTAGTATATGATTTTAATGGTAATCAAGATAATGTTTTTGTTAGATGATGAGCTTATTGAGAATGATATTCAGTTTGAATATACACATTAAATATAAATATGAAATGAAAAGATAATGCAGATGGTGTAGCTTTTAAAGATAATTTAGTATGATTTAGATGTGCTAGGTAAAAAAGACTTTTTTAAAGTCTTTTTTTATTGAAAAAAATAAAATATTAATTATATTGTATAAAGTATAAATAATAATTAATTATTAAAAGTGGTAAGAAGAAAAACAACTAATAAAAAGAAAAATAATATTACTTATAATTATAAAAAATGAATATATGCATCATTTTTATTATTTTTTTGAGTTATGGCTTTGATTATGGATTCAAAGTCTTTTATAGGTTCTTATTATCTTAATTTTTTATTTGATTTGTTTGGTCAATATTATAAATGGATATTTGCTCCTGTTACAATTTGATTTAGTTTTATTTTATTTAAAGATAAAGAAGTTGATTTTGATTTATTTAGAATTATAGGATTATTATTTTATTATGTATCATTGACTACTATAATATGATTTTTTTCTCCTACTTATAATGCTATTTTTAATTTAGATCCTGTTTTAAATAATTTAATTTGATCTTTGGCTGTATTTTTTACTTCATTTTTACTTTTTATTTTTTCTTTAGTTATATTGTTTTCTTTTTCACCTATAAAATTTTTACAATGATTAACTTCTGTTGCTCCTAAAATAGGAGATTTAAAAAATACTTTAAAAGTACAACAAAAAGATGATACCAAAAAATCATCAAAAAATATTGAAGTAAAAAAGGTTGATAAAGAAAAGGAAAAATTAGAAAAAATGCTTGAAGAATTAAAAAAAGAAAAAGAAGCTTTGATAAAAGCAAAACAACCTAAACAATTATCTTTAAAAAATGCAACTAAAAAGATTCCAATAGAAAAAAAATCATGATTATCAAAAATTTTTAAAAAAGAAAAAACTTCAGAAAATAGTATTTCTTGAGATGTTAAAGTAAATAAAAAATTTAATAATTGGGAATTACCAAGTATTAATTTATTAGATGATAGATGATGAGATATAGTTTTTGATGAAAATGAAATAAGAACAAAAGAAATAGAAATTCAAGAAAAATTGTTACAATTTAAAATTGAGGTTTTAATGGAAGGTTTTCAGGTTTGACCAACTGTTATTCAGTATAGATTAAAACCTAAAGCATGAGTTGCATTAAAAAAGATTATAAATCTTAAAAAAGATTTAACACTTGCTTTACATGCAAAAAATATAAGGATACAAGCTCCTATTCCATGATTATGAGTAGTTGGTATTGAAGTTCCAAATGATAATAGACAAGCTGTATGATTAAAAGAAGTAATAGATTCTAGAGTTTTTAAACAAAAAAAATTAGAGATTCCTCTTGCTTTATGAAAAGATGTTTCTTGAAATATAATGGTTTGAGATTTAGCTAAAATGCCTCATTTACTTATTGCATGACAAACTGGTTCAGGTAAATCTGTTTGAATGAATGGTTTTTTAATTTCTATGCTTTATAAATTTTGACCTAGTGAACTTAAATTTATAATGATTGATCCTAAAAGGGTTGAACTTTCAGTTTATAATTGAATTCCACATCTTTTAACACCTGTTATAACTAATCCAGATAAAGCACTTAATTCATTAAAATGGTGTGTTGCTGAAATGCTTAGAAGATATGACTTAGCAGTAGCTAAAAAGGCTAGAAATCTAGCAGAATATAATGCAAAAGTTTCAAAAGAAGAAAAATTACCATATATAGTTATTGTAGTTGATGAACTTGCTGATTTAATGATGAGTGGTAATAAAAAAGAAGTTGAAAGTTCAATTGCAAGAATTGCACAAATGGCAAGAGCTGTTTGAATGCATTTAATTGTTGCAACTCAAAGACCTTCTGTAGATGTAATTACATGATTAATTAAGGCAAATATACCAAGTAGAATAGCTTTTACTGTTGCTAGTCAAATAGATAGTCAAACAGTATTATGAAAAAAATGAGCTGAGGATTTACTTGGAAGATGAGATATGCTTTATTATCCTACTTGAGCTTTAGAACCTGAAAGGGTACAATGAGTTTTAGTTGAGACTTCTGAAGTAGAAGCTGTTGTAAATAAGCTTAAATTAACAGTAGATCCAGATATGTTAAAAAATATGCAAGATGATACTATTGTAAATTGAGTTTCAAAAAATGCATGAAGTATTATGGAATGATATCAATGAGATCAAGATGAAGACCCTGAAATAATTGAAAAAGCAATTGAAGTTGTAAAACAGGCAAAAAAATGATCTACATCTCTTGTCCAAAGAAAGTTATGACTTTGATATGCTAGAGCAGCAAAAGTTCTTGATATATTAGAAGAATTAGGGGTTGTAGGGCCTAGTAACTGAAGTAAACCAAGGGAAGTTTATGTTGATTAAGATATAATTATGTGTAAATATTGTATTGAGAAATCTGTAAAATTTATAGAAGTATATCAAGATACTATAAGTCCTGATCATTCAGCTTGGTGAAAAACTAGATATCCTTGATGATATTGTAGATATACTCCAACTTGTAGTGAATATACAAAACTTGCTATTAAAAAAGATTGATTTTTAAAAGGTTGCTTAAAATGATTTTGGAGAGTTTTGAGGTGTAATCCATGGAGTAAATGATGAATTGATAATCCATAAAAAAAATACTATTTTATTTAAAATAGTATTTTTTTAGTTTAATATATTTATATTTTTTCTTTTATATTCAAAAATAATATCTTTTCTTTCAGTTATAAAATGATAATCTATATTTTTATTTGATATTTCTTCAAAATCTTTAAAAACTCAGTAAGCTGGATTTATGAAATAAAAAGGAGAATTATTATCTAGATGATTTGATATTCAATAATCTGATGAAGTATCTCACATTCCTCAAATAATTTTCTTAAAAATATCTTTATTTTTTAATTCTTTTATAAAATCATATTTTCATTGAAAATTCCATAAATTATACACAACTTTATCTTTTGGATTTGCATAACTACAAAATCAATAAATATTTTTTACATATTTTTCTCAGATTTCTTTTGCTATATAATCTTTTAATAAATCAATATATATTTCAAATACAAAACTAGATGCTCATGAAACAAATAAAAAATTATTTCATGATTTAATTATTTCTTTTAATTTATTTATAGAAAATCTAAAAGGATTTACTTTTTCTTTTCTATAAAAATAATCTTTTAGATAAGTTAGATATTTTTCCCAATCTCATAAATTGTGATATTTATTTATCAAAAATAGTCATGCAGTAAGATAATCATTATAATTAATTGTTTTATTATATGCTTCTTTTTCCAATTTTTTAAATAATTTAAAATCATCTAGAAATTGTTTATATTCTGCTAAATTTATTGTAGTAATATCTTGCTCTCTTAAAAATTTAGCAAAAACTGTAAAGGCTTCTTTTATTAATGTTCATCTGAAAAAAGTTCAATCTAAATCAGATATAAAATAATTTCATTTTGGTAATTTTTTTACTATATTTTTATAAAAAGCATTATTACAATAATCATTTTTTACTTCTATTCATAAAGTTTCTAAAATATCCAATTTTCATTTAGATTTTTTATGTAATTCTAGAGCTTCTTTTAAGTACATTTTTTTGTTTATTAATTATTATTTAGGACTTGTTATTTTATATTTTTTTATAAAAAAGCAATTTTTATTGCAATTTAATCTTTTACTATATAATTTTAATATATTTATATAAAAATAGCAAAGAAAAATATGGCAAAATTTGAATTAAAATCATTTACAAGAAGAGGTGATACTTCAAAAAAAAGAATGCAAACAACAGTTAATTCTGCTCCTAATCCCACAAAAAAACAAAGAAAACCAGCAGCTTTTCAATTACATGATGAATACTTTCAAAAGGCTAAAAAAGAATGATATAGAGCAAGAAGTGTATATAAATTAATTGAAATTCAAGATAGATTTGATTTAATAAAACCTTGAATGAATATTTGTGATGTATGAGCTGCACCTGGAAGTTTTATTCAATATATAAAAAAAGTAATTAAAGATACTGGACAAATAGTATGAATTGATTTAAAGAAGATAGATAAATATTCTCAAACAAATATTAATACAATTGTTCATTCTATTTTTGATTTTGATACTTTAAGATCAAAAGTTGAAAAATATATTTGAGAAAATAACAAATTTGATTTAATTACAAGTGATATCTGACCAAATACTACTTGAAGAAAAGATGTTGATCAATATGCTTCAGTTGAATTAAATATTGCTATTGTTGAGTTTTCAAAACATTTTTTAAAATCAGGATGAAATCTTTTACTAAAAGTATTTAAATGAGAAGATTTTAATGATTTAATAAATGTTGTAAAAAGGGATTTTGAAAAGTTTACTGAATATAAACCAAAAGCTTGTAGAGATAGAAGTTTTGAAGAGTATGTTATTTGTTATAATAAAAAGTAATTATGTTAGATAGTATAATTATATTATTATCTATATTTACAGGAATATTGTTCTTGCTTTTTTCTATAAGTAGGATTTTTACTATTTATTTATGATTGATTTTTTGATTTTTAATTTTTTTGATTTTAAATACTCAAGTTTCTTATATTAGTTTATTACCAGTAGATAAATTATCTTTTTATCAACAATTTATTTTAAAAGATTATAAAATATTGTATTTTTTATCATTTATATTTATATTTATTTTTCCATTTATATTTTCTTTTTTTACATGTAAATGTAATAAGTCAAAATATATATCTATTATTTTATGATTTTCATTACCATTTATATTATTGTGATTTTTTGTTTTTATTAATGAAAATATCTTTATAAAATTAGATTTTTTAAAGAAAATATGAAATTATTTTTTGAATTCAAAATTTTATGATTTTTTTTATTTTCATCAGGATTATATATTTTATCTTTTATTACTTATAATATTTTTTAAATTATTTTATTATATTTGATTAATTTTATATAATTTTTTAATTTGGTTTTATAAAAATTTTAAAGAATGGCTTTTAAGTAATAAAATAAAAAAATAGTTAATATGTTTAATTAAACATATTAACTATTTTTTCTTTATCTAAAAATCTTATAATATTTTTTAAAAATAGTATATCATTTTTGTTTTTTAATTTTGATGAAATCAAACTTATAATTTCATCAAAATCTTTATTTTTAAAATCATTACCAGTTCAAAGTATTATAGCACTATTTATTTTTGATATATTTTTAGTTAATCTTTTAAATCATCTTATATTTATATGAGCTAATTCTTTATTATCTGACTTTATAGCTAAAATAAATATTCAAAAAATTTTTTTTATTTTAAAATAATTATATCCCATTCTATAAACAACTTTTTTTTGTTTTAATCAAATATATTTTTTTGTATCTAAAAAGTCATTTAATGATAAATCTTTTTTAGTTTTTTTAGTATTGATTAAATTGTTACTATATCATATATAATGATTTTTACTTCTATGATATTCATAAGAATCATTATTTATTGATATTATTAGTTTTCAATGATTATCTTTATAATCACTTAAAAAAGAATATTTTATTTGTTTATCATTATTTGTTATATCTCTTAATATATTATATAAATTTAATAACTGTATATTACAATCTCATCATTTTATGAAAGATTTTTTTATTGTTGCAATTTCTGTTATATTAATACTTGAATAATTGTTAAGATTGATATTTAAAATTGTATCTGAATTATATACTTCATTATAATTTAATTCATTTAATAGTTTTGCAATATTATATAACAAAGTCATTAAAAAATATTGTTTTTCTTCTAAAGTTTTTATCTTTTTATATTTCTTTTTTGCTAGTTTTTTTAAAGTTTTTAATTTTTGTATTATTATTTTTTCATTATCTATATTTTGATTATTTGAAATAATGATTTTGTTTAATTTATCTATTATTTGATCATTAATAATTTTTAAATTATTAGTTTCTATTTTTTTACTAATTATATTATTTTTATTATTTTGTTCCATAAAAAAATATTATTTTTATAATATATTATTATATTATAAAAATAATATTTTAAAAGTCAATCAGTTAGAAAATACTTTTTATTTTTTAATTTTATCTTTCATAAAATCTCATAATTTTTTGCTATCAATTTCAATTGGTAATTCTTTTCTAATTAGACTAAAATTTTCAGGTTTTTCTTTCATATTTATCCATACTTCATATCATCCTCCATGTGCTGTTTTTACTTCTTCAGCTTTATCTTTTTCAAAATTATATTCATAATCAGTAAAAGTTGTTGCAGCTTTATGTGTTCAATGATTTAAATTTGTTTTATATATTTTTTCTATTTTCATAGTTTTTACTCAACTTGGAGAAACTATTTCTATTTGATCTCCTAATTCAAATTTATTTTTTACTTCTACTCTTACAAGTTTATTTTCCTCATCATAATCTCTTAGTATTCCCAAGAAAGCTTTTGTTCAAAAACTTCAGTTTCTTTCATAGAATTGGGCATTAGAGTTTGGATTTCAAGCTAGAAAACCAGGAATATAACCTCTATTAGCTATTCAAAAAAGTTCTTCACTTAGTTTTTTAGAATCATATTTTTTACCACTTTCTACTGCATCAAGTGCTTCTCTATATGCAAGTCATACTGAAGCAATATAGTTTACAGTTTTATTTCTTCATTCTACTTTAAAACTTATAACTCAAGCATCTGCTAATTCTTGAATATAATCAATAGCACATAAATCTCTAGAGTTCATTAGATAAGTTCCATATTCATCTTCATCAAATTCCATAAATTCTCATGGTCTTTCTTTTTCTTCAAGCATAAATTGTCAATCAAGAGGTTGATATGCATCTGGTCTTCCTGTTACCATTTCAAGTTCTTCTTCTGATTTATCTGATTTAAACATTTTATATTCCCATCTACAAGAATGACTACAAGTACCTTGATTTGGATCTCTTGCTGATAAATAATTTGATATAAGACATCTTCATGAATAAGCCATACAAATTGCTCAATGAACAAAAGCTTCAAATTCCATATCTGGAACATGTTCATGAATTTCTTTCATTTCTTTAAGTGATATTTCTCTACTTAAAATTATTCTTTTTATTCACATTGATGCCCAAAATTCTGCTTGTGCCCAATTTGTGTTATTTGCTTGAACAGATAAATGTATTTCAACATCAGGAAATTCTTTTTTTACAAGATGAATAAGTCCAGGGTCTGCCATAATAAAAGCATCTGGTCACATTTCTACCATTTTTTTAAATTGTGATAAAAATGGTTTAATTTTCATATTATGAGCATATATATTTGCTGTGAAGTATATTTTCTTACCAAGATTATGAGCATATTCTACAGCTTCAGCTAAAGTTTCCATTGTAAAAGCATTTGTTCTTGCTCTAAGAGAAAACATAGGAGCTCCAACATAAGTTGCATCAGCTCCATAAGCATAAGCAAATTTTAATTTTTCAAAATCTCATGCTGGCATTAATAATTCCAGCTTTTTATTATTAGACATATTTATATTTTTAATTATTAAACTCAACTAGTTCCTGACTAGCCAATCATAAGTGTTTTGATTATATGAAAAATAATAAAATAGCAAATTTTTGAATATTATCATAAAATATGTTATTATATTTTATATATAATTAAATAAATATATGAGTATTGAACATAATAATTTTTGATTTTCAAATAAGGAATTAAAAAATAATAATTTAAATCCTGAATTAAATGAATTTTTAAAAGATAATGAGCTTTCAAGAGAAGAAGCTCAAGTTTTAAATGATGCATTTGAAGAAAATAAGGAAAATATTTTAATTATATCAAAAAGGAATTTAAATGTTTTAAGAAAAATAATTTGAAGTAAGAGTCATACAAATTATTTAACAACAAGAGATAAAAAAAGTATTACAGCTTATATTCCTAAAGAATATCATGAGAATAAAAGAAAAGAAAAATTTATTAATATATCAAAACATATAGATAAAAATTGAATTTTAAAAAATGTATCAAAATTAAGATTAGATCAATTGATTGGTCCTTCAGAAAAAATTAGATTTTCTATTACTTTATCAAAAAATAGTTTATATAAAAATAGATTTGATTGAAATACTTATAATGTTGTTTGGTGAAAAGATAAAAGAACTTGAAAATATACTTATGTTTTTGAAAATTGACCTTTAAAAAGAATGAGAGTTTTAATTTCAAATGGTGATAAATTATGAGAATTTATTAATTTTAATGAAAGTAATAAACTAGAAAAAAATAATAAAAGAAAACATATAAATACTGAGGTAATTAAACATAAAAAGTATAAAGAGAAATATCATAATAAAAGTAGATTAGAATATAAAAATTTATCAGAAAGAAATAGAAGTTTTATTGATGGATTGAAATTACCTGAAAATTATAAAAAAATTGCACTTGAATTTGCATCAAAATTAAAACATAATGAAATTTTAACAAAAAGAACTCCTATAGCATTAGTTGATGCTTCAAAAAAAGAAATGTTATATACTATTAATTGAAGGAAGATTATAGTTCCAGTTTTATTATGAAAATGATGAGTTACTAGATGATGATATGTTCCATGAGATAGAAAAACAATAGAATGAAAAATTCATAGATTTAAGCCTAATTTATCAAAAATAGCAAAATCAATTAATTGAGATGCTAGTAATTCTTGACATTCAAAAACAGTTAAATCAGCATCTTTACAATCAGACTTATCTATAGCTACAGGTGGTAGATATTTTCATTGAGTTGCTCAATATAGGATAAATTGAAGATTTAAATGAATGTGAACTTGGTGATGTATATGAGTTGATGTTAATACTATTAGAAAGATGTATTATGATGTAAAAAGAAAGTGAATTTGATATGGATATGTTTGATAGAAGCTAGTTAAAACTAGCTTTTTTTCTTGCAATATAAAAAAAATAAATATAATTCAGGAGATTTATATTTATAATTAAAAAAATAATATGGAAACTACATTAGTATTATTAAAACCTGATTGTGTACAAAGAAATCTTATGGGGGAAGTTATTTCAAGATTTGAAAAAAAAGGTCTTACTATTAGAGGCATGAAAATGCTTAGATTAGATGATTCTTTGATAACTGAACATTATGGATTTTTAGCAGATAAACCTTTTTTCCCTTCTTTAGTTGAGTATATGAAATCTTCTCCAATTGTTGCTATGGCAATTAGTTGAGCAAATGTTGTAAAAACTGTTAGAACTATGTCTGGTGCAACTAATCCAGTTGAAGCTCAACCAGGTACAATAAGAGGTGATTATGCTTTATCAATTGATGGAAATATTATGCATGCTTCAGATTCTGAAGAAACTGCAAAAGAAGAACTTGAAAGATTTTTTGAAAAAAATGAAATTTTTGAATATGAAAGATTAGATAGTAAAGTTCTATAGTAAAAAGAAAGAATTAAATTCTTTCTTTTTTTTCTTTTTAAAGTATATTTATATAAATAAATTTATAATTATATTTTATGATTAAAAGTGATTTATTAAAAGAAATAGAAGATAGTAAAATAAAAATTAAAAATTATATATTTGAAAATAAACTTTGAAAAGATTAAATTTCAGATTTAATTTTTAAAATAATAGAATCTGAGCCAACTGAAGTACAACAAATTATTAGTTTATATTATGTAGATGAATTTTCTATAGAAGAAATTTTAGATATTTTAGGTATTGAAGAAATTAGAGTTTTACAATATTTTCAGTTAATTTTATTTAAAGTTAAATTAATTTTGAATATAAATTCTCAAGAAGATAATCCATACTCAACAAAAAAATTTTGAAAATCAAATAATGATAAAAAATGAAGCTTATTTGATAATAAAACTTAAAATTAATAAATTTTGACTCATTTTAAAATAAAATTATACTTTATTTTAATAATATTAAGTTAATAGAAAATGTCTGCACAAATATATGATACTTTACTTTGAGAATATATACAGAATCCTTGAGATAGGTGATTGTCTTTGGACAAAATAGCTGAAAGAAAATTTAATTATGAAAAGAAAAGTTTTGATAGTTTAGTTAAACAACAAAAATTATCAGATTTTTGAGAGGTTGATTTAGAAAAAGCATCAAAATATTCTGCTGAAGATGTTTATATAACAAATAAATTATTTTTACAACAAAAAGAAAATAAAGTTATTGATGATAAAGTTTTAAAAGAAATAGAAATTCCATTAATAAAAGTATTAGAGAATATTGAAATAACTTGAGTTAAGATTTATAGAGATAGATTAAAAGAATTATGAATTATCTTTGAAAATGAAATAATAAGGCTTTCAAATTCAATTTATAAAGAAGTAGATGAAGAATTTAATATAAGTTCACCTAAACAAGTATGATATATCTTATTTGAAAAATTATGATTACCTAGATGAAAAAAAACAAAAACATGATATTCAGTAAATTCAGAAGTATTGGAGTCTTTAGCAAAAGAATATGCAATTGCACAAAAAATTATTGATTATAGACATTTTTCAAAATTGAATTCAACTTATATAAATTGATTATTGGAATTATTAGATGATAAAGATTTTCTTCATACAAGTTACAATCAAGCAGTAACTACTACATGAAGATTATCAAGTACAAATCCAAATTTACAAAATATTCCATCTTGAGATTGAATAGCTTCAGAAATAAGATCTGCTTTTATTTCTAGATTTAAAAATTGAAAAATTATGTCTTTTGATTATTCACAAGTTGAGATTAGATTATTGGCTATTATGAGTGAAGATGAGAATTTAATTAATTTTTTTAAAGAGTGATTTGATATTCATAAAAAAACTGCTGAATTGATATGAACAACTGATAGAAAAGTTGCAAAAGCTGTAAATTTTTGAGTAATCTATTGAATTTCTTGATTTTGATTATCAAAAATGATTAATATTTCTGTAGCTCAAGCAAATGATTATATAAAAAAGTTTTTTATACACTATCCTTGAGTTAAAAAATATTTAGAAGAAACTATAGAATTTTGTGAAAAAAATTGATATGTTGAAACTATTTTTTGAAGGAAAAGATTTATAAAATGAATAAATGATTCAAATAAAATAATAAAAAAGGCAGCTGAAAGAGAAGCTATAAATATGCCAATTCAATGAACTTCAGCTGATATTATAAAAATTTCAATGAATAAAGTTTTTGATTTTTTAAATAATTCTGATTTAAAATCAAAGCTTATTATGCAAGTACATGATGAATTAGTTTTTGATGTCTTTCCTTGAGAAGAAGAAAAATTAAAAGAGTGAGTTTCTGATATAATGGAAAATATTTTAAAAAATAAACCTATAAAGCTAATTGTAGATAATAATATTTGAAATAATTGGAAAGAAGCTAAATAAATTTTATTTATAAATATGGAAAAATGTTAGATTTTATATTAAAAATTTTTTATGGAATTATTCTTTTTGTTGTTTGATTTTATTCTATAAGATATAGAAAAAGAGTTATTTGATGGACTTGAAGATTTATATGGGCAGAAAAATATCTTTGAACTTGATGAACATATTTTATAATTATATTGTTGTGATTATTTCTTATGTTTTTATGAATATTATATCCATTTGGTTGAATGGATTTGATTGTATGACAATGATGAAGTACTCATATTCTTAATAATAAATAAGTTATAACATAAAAAACAAAAAAAGAAAATTTATTATTATAATATATTTTCTTTTTTTGTTTTTTTTACTATTATAAATTAAATTTAATTTTTTAATTTATAAAAAATATATGAAGAGATTTGTTGTACCTTTTTTAATTTTTATTAATATTTTTGTTTTATGAAATACAGCAAATGCTGTTAATATAAAAATAGTTTCAAAAGTAGAATATCAAAAATTAAATAGTTATGTAGATAGAGCAGATGTAATGAATTATTTTACTAAATTTATTAGCTGAAAATTACCTGTATCTTATAAATATATAAAATTAAATATTTTATGAGTAGATAAAAATTCAAAATTATATGATTCATTACAAAAACTTGTATATTTAAATTTAATAAATAATGATAAAATATATTTTCATCCAGATATGAAATTTAATAAATATTTGTTTTATAAATATGCACAAAAAAATTTAGGTTTAGAATTATCTGATAATTTTGATTTAAATAAATTTAAAAATGAATATGTTCAGGCAAAAGACTTTTTGATAATGGATTGATTATTAAAAGATAAAGTATATAAAATAGATTTTTTAAATAATAAAGATTATAATTTATTAAGAAAAGAAAAAATATTTGAAAATGTATATAAAACCTTAAAAACAAGTTATTATAATCATGATAAACTTAATAATATTGATTTATTAAATTGAGCTACAAAATGATTAGTAAAATCTGTTTGAGATAAATTTACTGTGTATTTTCCTCCTGTAGATAATAAGAATTTTAATGCTTCTCTTAATTGAGAATATGAATGAATTTGAGCATATGTTGATATGGAACAACCAGGAGTTTTTAAAATAATTTCACCTATTTCATGATCTCCAGCTGAAAAAGCATGATTAAAGTGATGAGATATAGTGTTAAAAGTAGATTGAAAAGAAATTAAGCCAAGTAATAGTTTAGCTGAAGTTGTTTCTTGGGTAAAATGAAAAAAATGAACAAAAGTTGTATTAACTATAAAAAGATGAAATAAAATTTTTGATGTTACAGTTACTAGATGAAAAATAATTATTAAGGATATAGAATATAAAAAACTTAATTATCATACTTATTATATAAAATTAAAGATTTTTTGACCTACAATTGCTGCTGATTTTAAAGAAGCTTTAACTGATTTAAAAAAACAAAGTTGAGTTAATAAAGTAATAATTGATTTAAGAAATAATCCAGGTGGATATTTATGACAAGTTACAGATGTGTTATCATATTTTGTAAAGCAATGAGAACCAGTTGCAGTTGTAAAATATCCAAAATCACAAAAAGTTTATTATTCTAAATGATATGATTTAATAGATTTTTCAAAATATAAAATAGTAATTTTACAAAATTCTTGATCAGCTTCAGCATCTGAAATTATGATTTGATGAATAAAAGATTATTATCCAAATACTACTTTGATTTGAGAAAAGACATATTGAAAATGATCAGTTCAAACAATAAAAGAATATTCTGATTGATCTAGTTTAAAATATACTATTGCAAAATGGTTTACTTGAAAAACTCAAACTTGAATTGATTGAACTTGAATAGAGCCAACAATAAAAATTGAAGATAAAAAATCTATTAATTCAATAGATAAAATATTAGATAGAGCAATAAACCTTAGATAAAAAAGCATTTAATGCTTTTTTATATTTTATTAATATTTCACTTTTATGAAGAAAAATATATTAAAAATCTTGTTATTTATTTCTTTTTTTGTTTTTTCTATAAATTTTGTTAGTGCAGGAAAATATTATACAGAAAAACAAATAGATATTATTTATACTAATTTTATATCAAAATTAGATTTAAAATATACAAAACAAAAAGAATTAGCTTTTTTAGAATCACTTGAAAATAAAATAGAGTATATTCAAAAAAACAAAAAATTAAGTCCTAATCTTACCATGGTTATTAATAGACTTTCTTTTTTAAATAAAAATAAAATTAATAAGATAAAAAAGATATTAACTAATAATATTTATAAAACTAAATTTGAAAATAAAATTATAGTAGATAATAGTCTTTATACAAAATTTGATGATATTTATAAAGTTAATTTAACTAATCAAAAGAATATAGAAAAATCTATAGTTGAAAAGATGTTGAATAATAAAAATAATTTTATTGTTGCATCTTATATTAAAAAATTGATGAGTTATAATAAAAAGTTTTTTTATTTAAATGAAAAAAATGAATATGTTATAGATTGATGAATAAAAAAAATTAATTTTACAAGTTATTATAAGCTAAATTCTTGAAATTATGATCAATTTAAGAATAAATCTTGAATTGTTATTTATTCTAAAAATTTATGATATGGTTTTGTTGAAAATTATAATATAGAAAATAAAATTCCATATAGTCTTTGAAATACTGTATTAAAATGATTTTTTTCAGATAATAAAAAATTTTTATTATGAAATGATTGATATTATTATTCTTATAATTTTAATTCTTTTTCTAGTATAAATGATAATTATTGATTTTATTTATCTACTTTAAAAACATTATGATTTAATAAAAATACTTTGTTGTATATTGATAAAAACAATAAGTTTAATTTTGTTTTAAATTATAAAAAAAATAAATTAATAAATAAAGATTTTTTAAATGATATTTGAAATAAATGATTATTTTTAAATATTTTATCAGATGATTATAGATATTTAAATAAAAATTATTTAGTTGATTTAATAAATATTAAACATCTAACTAAGAAAATAACTAAAGGTTTAAATGATAAAGAAAAAATAAAAGTTATTTATTGATGGATATTAAAAAATATAGATTATACTTCTTGATATACATTAACTGATTATAGGATTTTTTCTTGACTTGAAACATATAAAAATAAAAATTGAGTTTGTAGTGGATATGTAAAATTAATGACTTATATGTTATTGTTTTCATGAATTAATAATGTTGAAGATATTTGATGATATGTAATTGATGCTCCTGATTTTCCAAACATCTGACATGCTTGGTTAAGAATAGGAGATAGATATTATGATCCAACTTTTGATGATCCTATATGATTAAGTAAAACAAAAAACATAGAGGAATATAAATATTTTGGATTACCTAGAGATTTGTTTTATGCAAATAGATATGATTATAAAGATATTCCAGATAATATAAAAAATGCATCTTTAGATACTAGAAAGCATATTATTTTTAATAATTTATATAAACTTGCACCTAAATATATAAATAGTTGATATTTATTATTAAAACCTTTTATTTTTAGAATAAAACATTGAATTTGACCTAAATATAAACTAACTATTAATGATTTTAAGAAATATTTAAATTATTATGTTGTTGATGATTATAAATTCTATAATAAGAAATGAGAATTAAAAAGAATAACAAATATAAGTTATTATCCAGTAAATGATGAAAATATAGAAAAAGATATTGATAATATTTTTAATTATAATTTAAATTGATTATATCTTTTTAAATGGAAATTATGAAATGGTAATTATGAATATAGATTGACAAATAATTTAACTATAAAATAAGAAGTAGAGTTTTTCTACTTCTTATTTTTTAATTCTTTTAATTTTAGTTTATATTGTTGCATAACTTCAGCTCTTTTCTCTATAATCATTTTTTGTTTAAATACATATCATCAAGCTTTTCATTTATAATCATATAAATTTGATATTATTTTAGGAATTTTAATAATTTCTTTTTTAGTTTTTGCATTTTTTATTTTTTGAATTAAGTATTCACAAAAAAAATTAAAATTTGTATAAATTTCATTTTTTTTGGAAATTAGTTTATTTTTTATAGGTTTATTTTCCAAAGGATTTTTATAATCAAAAGATTCATATATATCATTAAATAATTTTTCTAATTGATTATTAATAACTATAATTCAATCTGTTTTATCTTTTATTTCATACATTGATTTTATGGTTTTTCAATTTAATATTTCTTCTTCAATGTATATTTCTTTTAATCAATCTGTTGAATCAAGATAAGTCTTTCACATAAATATTTATTTACTTTTTAATATAAAAATATAGAATATAACTATAATGTAGTTTATTTATTATAAATAATATTTTAAAATATGCAAATCTGATTTTATAAAGATGAATTTAATAATTTAAATGAAGCTCAAAAGCAAGTTGTAGAGCAAATAAATTGACCAGTTATGGTTGTAGCTGGACCTGGAACAGGGAAGACCCAGATTATTTGAATGAGAACTGCTAATATTATTTTGAAGGCTGGAGTGAATCCAGAAAATATTTTAATTACTACTTTTACAGAAGCTTGAGTAATTGCTATTAAAAAAAGATTAGCAAAATTTATTTGAAGTGATGCATATAAAGTAAAAGTGGCTACTTTTCACTCTTTTGCACAAGATATTATAACTAGTTATCCAGAGAAATTTGCTGAATTTAAGGCTAGTTCAACTATTGATGATATAGAAACTTTGCAAGTTTTGACTTATATAATAGATAAACATATTAAAAATAATAATATTGAATATTTATTCAATGCTTTTGATAGATATATGTATCTAAGAGATATAAAAGACAGAATTTGAAAATTAAAGTGAGAATGAGTAAGTCCTAAAAAATTTGAAAAAATAATTGCAGAATTAAGATTGCACTATGATCAAAAATTAGAGGATTTAAAAAATAATAAAAGAATTAGAGATTTAGAAAAAAGAACTAAAAAAGATAGTGAAATTTATAAAAAACATATTTGAAAATTGATTGAACTAAATTTGATTTATAAAGAATATCAAGATTATTTTAAAAAAAATGCTTTATATGATTTTTCTGATATGATAAATTTTACAGTGGAAGCTTTGGAAAATGATGAAGATTTAAGATATGATTTAGCTGAAAAACATCAATATATAATGCTTGATGAGTATCAAGATACTAATAATTCTCAAAATAAATTAATTGATTTGATTTTAAGTGTCTGAGAAACTAAAAATATTATGGTAGTTTGAGATGATGATCAGTCAATTTATAGGTTTCAAGGGGCAAATATTGAGAATATGCTTGATTTTGTGAATACTTATCCAGATACAAAATTTATTGTTTTAAAAAACAATTATAGATCTGTTCAATCTATTTTGGATTTATCAACTAATCTAATAGAAAATAATTCTCAAAGATTGGTAAATAAATTATCAGATTTAAAAAAAGAATTAATTGCTTCAAATCCAAGTTTAAAAGATTTAGATATAGAAAATAAATATTATATTTTGCAAGATGAGATTTTGGAGAAATTGTTTGTTTTGGAGGATATAAAGAAGAAATCAGAGCAGACACTGGAGGAAGCCCCTACAGAAAATAGTGTAGGGGTGAACCTATGTGTTCACCTTGAAACTTTTGCAATAATTTGTAGAAGTAATAAGGAAGTAGAAGAATGGACTAAATTTATGCAATTACAGTGAGTTGAAGTTGAAAGTAAATTAAAAACAAATATTTTAAAAAATAAATTTGTAAATTTTATTTTGGATTTTTTGAGATTAATTGAAAATCCAAGTTTTGATGATGAAAAATTAATAGATATTTTAAGGACTGATATTGTAGATGTAGAAAATATTGATGTGATTACTTTATCCAAAGAATTATATAAGAAAAATTATTTTAGAAATGGATTTTTATTGAGTTTGTGGGAGTTGATTAAGGATATTGATAAAATCCCCCTATCCCAACCTTTCCCCCTAAGGGAGAAAGGAGTAGAACAAAATGAAGTTTCTTCTCCCCCATTGGGGGAGACTGAGAGGAGGATTTCTGAAAAACAAGCCCTATTTGAATTAGAACTTGAAGAAAAATATAAAGATTATAAAAAAATCATAGAATTTAGAGATTTAATTTTAGAATTAAACTCTGAGCTTGGTTTGTATTGAATTTCTAGATTATTTCAAAAAATCTTAGATAAAATTTGATTAGTAGAATATATAGAAACTAATTGAAGTTTTTCTGATTTGGAAGATGTTTTTACTCTTTTTAATAAAATTAAAGAATTTAATGAAAAAAATCCTGATTTAAGTTTGAAAGAATTATTAAATAAATTTGAATTACACAATAAATATAATATCTGAATTTCTAGACAAATTCTTAAAAAAACTAATTCAAATATAGAAATACTTACTGCCCATGCATCAAAATGACTGGAATATGATTATGTTTATATTCCAGGAGTTTATGGTGGAAATTGGGAATCAAAAAGAGTTATAGATAAACTAAAACTACCTCTTTGAATTGCATGAAATTGATTACAATTTGCATGATTAGATGAAAAAGAAATAAAATCTATAGAAAAAGAAACTCAGCTGCAAGAAGATAGAAGACTATTTTTTGTAGCTATGACTAGAGCAAAAAAAGAGCTTATTTTTACTAGACCAGCAGGTAAAGATAATAAACCTTATATAGATAGTCCATTTATACTTGAAATATGAATTCCCCCTATCCCTAACCCTTTCCCTCCAAGGGAGAAAGGGGACTTATTAATTGAAACACTAAAAAATGAATTATTGTGAAATCATGATAGTTTAGTTAAGACTACTAAAGAAGAAATAAATTATATTCAAGAATTTTTAGAAAATTATAAATTAAGTCCTACTGATTTAAATACATTTTTAGAAGACCCAAAACAATTTTTAAGAAATGTTGTGTTTAAATATCCTTTTACTGGTAATGAATTTACTATTTTTGGTAATGTTTATCATAAAGTTTTAGAACTTGCTACAAATGCTAAAATAAGATGAGAAAAGGTTACACTTTGAGAAATGACAGAAAAATTTCTTGAGCTTTTAAAATATCAAGTTTTGACAGCAGAAGAAAGAGATAGATTAACTAAAAAATGAATAGAATGACTTACTTGATATTATGAAATTTTCTCTAAAAATCCTAGAGTCCCACTAGCTGTAGAGTACAATTTTAGACCAAGAGATGTTGTTTTTGAGTGAGTTAGGATAACTGGTAAGGTTGATAAGGTTGAGAAGATAGGGGATAGTTTAAATTCAGGACAGACACATAGGTCTGCCTCTACAGAAGATAATGTAGGGGGGAACCTAGGTGTTCACCCTGTTGGTCAATCTGCATTATTTGTAGAAGATGTTGCTGTTGTTGATTATAAGACTTGAAGTATTAAGACAGAATGAAAAATAAAATGAGTAGATAGATATTGAAACAAAAAAGAAAGTTTTGAGGAAGGGAAGTATTATAGGCAATTGCTTTTTTATAAACTTTTAGCAGAAAATGATCCAGAGTTTAGTTCAAAATACAATATCACTGAATTAGCCCTAGATTTTGTAGAATGAAAAAACTGAGAATACAAATATGTTCCAGTTTCTATTGAATCTTGAGATTATGAGGAGTTTAAGGAATTAGTGAAAGATAGTTGGGAGAAGATAAATAGTTTGGAGTTTTGGGAGGAGGTGTTGAATTCAGCTAGTTAAAACTAGCTGCCAGGAAGTTGAGTTTAGTTTTTTAGTATAAAATTATGCAAAAAGATTTTATTAATATAACATCAGAAATAGAAGATTTTTTATCTACTGTTTTAACTAAGAAAAAATATCATTGATTTGCTTGACAGATTATATCATTTAATAATTGGAAGAAAATAAATGAAGAACTATTTTTATATTTAAAAAAGAGTATAGAAAAAAACATTTTTTCTGATAATATTCATATTGAAGAATTAGAAAAATTATTATCTAGATATGAAGAAAAAATAAAAACTTCAAAAAAAATGGAAGAATTAAGTTTTCAAACATTAAAACATTTATATTTATTAATTTTTGTTATTCTTTGAGATTTTCCAAATAATTGTAATAAATCTCCACAATCTAAAAATAAAAATTTAAATAATTATAGAACAATATGTTATAATCAAAGTTTAGAACAAAAAATTAATATTATACAAAAAGAAATATCAAAATATACTAATTTATCTGATAGAGATATTATAGAAAAAAGGTATGAATTTTGATTTAATTCAAAAAAATTTATAGAATGGTTTAAAAAAGAATATCCAGAGGTTTATTGTAAATTATTTTAACTAAAAAAATTAAAATTTACTTTTAAAAAATTTCAATTACAATTTTATATATAAATTATAAAAAAAATTAAAATATATAATTAAATATAATATGAAAAAAATAGTACTTTCAGTGTTATTCTTAATGTTAATAATTTTCACAATTTATATTGCATATATTATTTGAAAAAATAATTTTCCATCTAATTCTAAAGAATGGTGAATTTATTTAAATAATGTAGCAAAAGAAATTAATAAAAATTTACCTTTTAAATTAGATAATAAATTAATATTAAAAAAAGTTATAGCATGACCATGAAAAAAAATAACTTTTATAGTTTTATTTAATAATACTAAGAAAGAATTAGAAATAAAAAAAGAAGCAAATAAAAATATATATGATAATAATAGAAATAATATTATAAGTTATTTATGTAAAGATAAAAATTGGTATTCTTTTCTAAAAAAGAATATAAATATATATTATGAGTATTTTGATAAAAATAATTTGTTTTTATATAAAAATAAAGTAAGCTTACATGATTGTATGAAAAAAAGAGAGGAAGATATGTATATAAAATGGAGTGAAATAGATTTAAATGATTTATAATTTTATATATTAATATTAAACTAATTAAAATGATTAAAAAAGAATATATTTTAAAAAAAAATCCATGGAAAAGATTTTTAGCTAGAAATTTTGATTTATTTTTATTTTGATTAATTTTTTGATTACTAATTTGATTCTTTGTAGATCCACTAACTATGGATTACTTAAATTGGTATAATATATGATTTTTAATTATTTTGTTATGGATGTTTTATGAATTTTTTCTATTACTACTTTTTTGAAATACTATTTGAAAAGTATTATTTTGATTGAAAATTATTAACACAAATAATCCTACTAAATGATTAACAGTTAAACAGTGTTTTAAAAGAACTTACCTTGTTAATTTACTATTTTGATTACCAATTATATCAATATTTTTTTTAATAACTCAGTTTTTTAGATTAAAAAATGAATGAATTACATTTTATGACCTAAAATTTAATACTCAAGTTTATGAGTTTAGCAAAAAAGTTATAATAAAAGATAAAAAATTGAATTTATCATTAAATAAAAATAATAAAAAAACAATAGAAAGAAAAAAGATTTTCTTAGAAAAATTATTTTTCAATAAACTTGCTAAACCTATTTTTACAGATAAACATTTAAATAAAAGTATTTTCTGAAGATTTTTTATTATTACTTATATAATTTTTTTTTACTGATTTCTTACTTTTTCTCTTTTTGTAAATATTGTTGAATTTAATAGACATGAGATTATGAATATTATAATTCCTTTATGAATATTACTCTTTATGAAATACTGAATTACAAGTATTTTTATGTTATTAAAGAATATATTTTTATATATAAAAAATTGATAACTCTTACAAAAAAATATAAATTTATATAAGTAATAAAAATAAAATTATGACAAATAAAGAATTATTAATCTATCAAGGTAAAAATTGAGAAATTATCTTGAAGGAAGATAGTAAAAATGAAACTATCTGGGCTAATCAAAAACAGATTGCTGAAATTTTTGGTATTGATAGAACTGTTATTACAAAACATATTAATAAAATTTTTAAAGATTCTGAGGTTGATGAAAAAAGCAATGTGCAAAAAATGCACATTGCAAATTCAGATAAACCAGTTAAATTTTATAATCTTGATATTATTTTAGCAGTTGGTTATAGAACTAATTCTGCAAAAGCAATAGAATTTAGAAAATGGGCAACAAAAACACTAAAAGAACATATTACAAAAGGTTTTACTATAAATAGAAATAGAATTGCACAAAATTATGATAAATTTATACAAGCTATTGAAGATGTAAAAAAAATCTTGCCAGAAAATAGTGAAATTATAAAAAGTAAAGATGTTTTAGAATTAGTTAAAGCTTTTGCAAATACTTGGTTTAATCTGGAAACTTATGATGAAGATAAATTGCCAACAAGTGGTTTTACAAAAGAAGATTTGCAAATAAATTCAGAAGATTTATACAAAGATGTAGAAGAATTTAAACAAGAATTAGTCAAAAAATGACAAGCAACAGAACTTTTTGCACAAGAAAAAAGTAAAGATTCTTTAAAATGAATTTTGTGAAATATTTTTCAAAGTTTTGCTTGAGAAGATGTGTATCCTACAATTGAAGAAAAAGCTGCACACTTGCTATATTTTATAGTAAAAAATCATCCTTTTAATGACTGAAATAAAAGAACTTGAGCTTTTAGTTTTATCTGGTTTTTACAAAGAGTAGGTTTTGAATTTAAAGAAAAAATTACTCCAGAGGCTTTAACAGTGCTTGCACTTATGACAGCTGAGTCAAATCCAAAAGATAAAGAAAAAATTATTGGATTAATTATATTGTTACTGAAAAAATAATGCCACAAATCATATTAAATTCCCAAAAAATCCCTTACCAAAAAAGATATTCTAAAAGAGCAAAAAATATTAGAATATCTATTCAAAATGAAGAGCTTATTTTAACTATACCAAAACCTTGATTTTTTCAGTCAAAAGAAAGTATTGAAAAAAGGGCTTTGGATTTTTTGAAGTCTAAAACTGATTGGATTTTAAAACATATAAAGATAGATTCTAAAAAAAATTCAGAATGACAAATAAAGAATCCTGATTTACAAAATTATTCAAGAGCACATTATTTAAAATATAAAGAAGAGGCTAGAAAATTATGTGAGGAGAAAAGTGAATCTTGGGCAGAAAAAATGGGAGTTAGTTATAATAGGATTGCTATAAAATCTTTAAAAACTAAATGGGGAAGTTGTAGTAGTAAGAAAAACTTGAATTTTTCTTATAAAATTGTATTTTTAGAGGCTGAAAAACAAGATTATCTAATAGTTCATGAGCTTGCTCATTTAAAACATATGAATCATAGTGATGATTTTTGGAATTTTGTTTGTGATACTTTATGAAATAAGAAATTTAAAAGATTTAAAATATAAATATGTTAAATAATATAATACTTTTACTTACTCATAATTGGATTTGAGTAAGTATTACTTTGATTTGAGTAATGTTTTTACTTAATTTTGCTACTTGAAAACTAGAAGAGCAATTATCTATGATTTGAAAGAAAATAAAAATTCCTTCATCAGTAAGATGAGCAACTTTTGATGCTATTTCAAGCTCTTTACCTGAATTTTTAACTGCTTTAATTTGACTTATTTTACTAAAAGGAAAATGACTTGAAGTTTGAATTTGAACTATTTCATGATCAGCTATTTTTAATATTTTGGTTATTCCTTTTTTTGCACTTTTATTTCATAAAAGTTCTTGAATTATAAAAATATCAAAATCTTGAATTAAAAGAGATAGTATTTTTTATATAATTTCAATTATAGTTTTTCTTGCTTGAATTTACTATAATGAGTTATTTTTGATGTGAGTTGCTTTGTTTATACTTTATAGTTTTTATATTTCAGTTTTATATTTTACTTCAAAAAAACATAAAAAAGAAAATACTTTAGAAGTAGAAAATAATTACAATGAAGTAAAAAATAAAAAGATCAATTTTTTCTCTATTTTTTATAGTCTTATTTTAATTTATCTATGAGTAGAACTTTCAGTAAGAAGTGCTGAATTTATTTGAGAAAGTTTAGGAATTTCTACTCTTGTAATGTCATTGTTTTTATTAGCTGCTATTACATCTATTCCTGATACTTTATTGTCAGTAAAAGCTTCTAAAAAATGAGATATAGATGCAAGTATGAGTAATGCAGTTTGAAGTAATATTTTTGATATTTGTATAGGACTTTGAGTACCAATAATGATTTGAATTTGAATAATGTGACTTAATCCAAAAGTAAATTTTTCTGAACAAATTCCTATATTTTGATTTTTAATTTTTAGTGTTGTAGCTTTTTATTTAGTTTTAAGTATTAGAAAATTAAATAAAAACTATTCTTATATTTTATGATTTTTTTATCTAGTATTTATTGGGTATTTAGTTTATATTTCATTATAAATTAAAATATTTAATTTTATCATATCATACAAAATTTGAATTATTTGTAAGGTTTAAATAATTTAAAATATCAATTGCTTTTGTGTGATTTGAAGCTGTTGTTCTGGTTTCAGATGCTTCTTCTATAACAAAAGTATAAAATCATAAATCAATAGATTCAAAACAACTAGCCATAACACAATCATTTGTTTCATATCATACAATATGTACTTCTTTTATATTTTCTTTTTTTAAGATATCTAGTATATTTGTATCAGCCTTAAAAATACTTCTTGTTAATTTTTCTACTTTTATATGTTTTTTATTTTGTAATCATTCTTTCAATTCTGGTATTATATCTTCTTTTATTCATTGCATTTCTAACCATCAAATTTGTTTATCCCATTGAGTATTTTTTTTATTGTAAGTTATTGAATTTATTATTAAGTCATAATCTATATTCTTAATTATTTTTTCTATTTTTGGAATAATATATTTATTTCTTTCTATAATAAATGATTTTTGAACATCAATTATAAAAAGTGCTTTTTTTCTTCAAGTATTTGGTATTTTCATTTGTAAAATATATTTTAAAATATATAATTTATAAAAATATTATATCTAATTTTATAAACTTAACAAATATTATTATGAATACAGTAGAAAATAAATCTGAATATCAATTATCACCTAAAAATATTTCTTTAATAAATTTTTTAAAAAAAGAAATTATTTGAAAATCTAATTTAGAAAGAAATAATATTTATTTAGAAGAAAAAAGTGATTTTAAAAAAATAAAAAATAATTTATCTGAATTCTTAGAAAAATTATGAATAAATAATTATAAAATTGATGATTTAAGTTTTTTAATGAATAATGTTATAGTTATTACTATTTTAGATGAAGATAATAAAAACAATAGAGAATATATTAAAATTTTTTATAAGTGAGATTTAAAAAAAGAGATAAAAGATTATATTAATAATATATTGAATTTATGATGAAAAAAATAGTTTTAGTTTGAGCTTCAAACAATCCAGAAAAATATTGAAATAAAATTTTGAATGATTTAGTAAGTAAAGGTTATACTGTTTATCCTATAAATCCTAAAGAAGAGCAAATTGAATGAATAAAAGCTTATAAAAGCTTAGAAAATTTTTTAAGTTATAATATTGATTTTGATGTTATTAATTTTGTTGTGAGACCTAGTATAGTTTTAAAAGATTTACAATTTAATCTAGAAAAAATTAAAGATAAAAAAATCTGGTGCCAGCCTTGAGCAAGTGATGATGAAGTTATAATATTTTTACATAAGAATTGATTTAAGGATTATATAGTTAATAGTTGTATAATGCTTGAAGATTTAAGTAAAAAATAAAAATTAATAACATAATTAAAATTATGTGAAGTTTTATTATTTAAAATAGCTAAGAAATTGGCTATTTTTTTATTTTTGTGATAAAATAGAAAAAATATTAGATAGTTAATTATTTTATGAAAAAACAAGAAATACTGAATATAGCAAAAGATTTAATTTTAATTGCTTGAAAATATTCAAAAGTAGAAAAACAAAAAGAAAAAAATAAATTAGAAAAGATTCTTTTTAATTATGAAAAACAATTAAAAACTGATAATACAAAGTATAGTAAAACTATATTAAGTTTTTTGTATGATTTAAAAAATGATTTAGAATCAGGTAGAGAATTAAATATAGATAATATTGAAACTGATGAATATTTAGAAAATTATTTAGTTGTAAGAAGAGAATTAAAATATTATAATTCTTTAATTTTAGAAGAAAATTATAGAATTATTTTTAATGAGTTAATTAAAAAAGAACTTGATAATAATTTAATAAATAAAAATTTAGAGATTTTGAAAAATAATTTTTTAGAAAATTTTAAAAAACTAAATTCTAAAAATATTGCTAAAAATTTACTTATTTTTACTAGTTTTGATAGAAGTATTCCTAAAAAATATTTATTGAATTTATATATTTATTTAAAAAATCCTAAACAAAAACAATTAATTCTAGAATTATTAAAAATTCTAGAAAAATTAATTGAAGAAACAAGAATTTATTGAATAGAATTTTATAAGAAAAATAATTTTAATTATAAATATATTTGATTTAGAAATATAGATTGAAAATCAGTTTTAAATGATAAAATAATTGATTGTTCTAAAAATAATTATAGAACTTGATTTGCAAAAGATGAATATTTTAAATTATTAAAAAATTTATAAAAATGCTTATTGATGAATTAATAACTACATTGACTGGAAATTTAATATATTCAATTTTAAGTTTAGTATTAGTTTTATTATTAATATATTATGCTACAGATATTTTATCAAAAGAATTTTCTATTTTGTGAGATAAATTAAAATTATCTCCTTGAATAAAATGAGCTACTTTTGATGCTATTTGATGATCTCTTCTTGAATTTTTTACAGCTATTATTTCAATAATAATTTTAGGAAAAAAATGATTAGAAATTTGAATATGAACAATTTGAGGATCAGCTATATTTAATATATTAATGATTTCTTTTTTTGCTATTGTTTTTTATAAAAAAAATAAAATTAAAAAATTCTCAAAGAATGATATAAAAAGGGATACTATATTTTTTATTATTTCTGTATTAATATTGTTTTTTTGAGTAAATAATAATTTATATTTATTAACTTCTCTTCTCTTGATATTTACTTATTTTTTATATTTAATTTATTTAAATAAAGAAAATAAGTATTATATTTTAGATCATAAACATAGAGTTAAAAAGCATTATAAAAATACAAAAAATATAAAAATAAATTTTTTTAAAATAATATTAGCTTTTATTATTTTATATTTTTGAGTTGAATTATCAGTTCAATCTATTATATTTATAAGTAATTATTTTTGAGTATCTCATTTTGTAACTTCATTAATATTACTGGCTATAGTTACATCTTCTCCTGATTTATTACTTTGAATAAAAACTGCTAGAAATTGAAGAATAGATTCTAGTTTTTGAAATGCAATTTGATCAAATATTTTTAATATTTGTATATGATTAGGTTTACCTATTTTAATTTGAATATTTTTATGAATAGATTTTAATAATATCTTTTATATTGATTATTATATTTTAGTATTTATTATAATTTCTTCTTTAATATTTTTATTTTTAGCTTATAGGCAAAAGCTTTTAAAAAAGGATTGATATATATTGTTAGGTGTTTATTTAATTTTTATATTTTATATTTTATATCAAAAATAAGAATAGATTAATTCACTCTTTTATATGTTTCAAATCTAAATTTTATTCAATTTTCTTCTAAATCTTCACTATAATTTTCTAAAACAAAATTATCAGGAATTCAGTCAAAAAAAGTATCACAATCAAATTCTTTTAAAACTTTTGTAATATAAATTTTTTCTAGCTTTTTATGTTTTATAAATTGATTATATAAACTTCCTCATCAAATCAAGAAAATATTTTCTACATTTTCTTTGCTAGATAATTCTTTAAGACAGTGATCAAAGTTATTAAAATGTAAAACAAAATTATCTATTTTTGAATTTATATCCTCATATTTTAAGCTTTTAGAAAGTATACAGTTGATTCTATTAGGAAGTGGTCTGAACTTAGAAGGGATAGAATCCCAAGTTTTTCTTCCCATTATAACAGCATTGTATTTTGCTAAATCTTTTGTGGTTTCAGTAACTTCTTTGAAATGTTTTAAATCTGCTGAAAGTCTCCAGCATAAATCATTATTTTTTCAGATTCAATTATTTTTATTAACTGCTAGAATTATTGAAAAGTTTTTCATAATATTTTTATTATTTTTTAAACAGCAACAGGAGCTTTTAAAACTCAGTGACTTTGATACTTAACAAGTTCAAAGTCTTCCCATTCTAGATTTTCTATATCTTCAAGAGTTTTTATATCTTTTTTTAGTTTTAATTCTGGAAGTGGAAATGGCTCTCTACTTAATTGTTCATTAACTTGTTCAAAATGATTTGAATATATATGAGCATCTCATAGAGTATGAGTAAAAGTTCCAGGTTTTAATCAAGTTATTTTTGAAAAAAGTATAAGCATAGTAGAATAACTAGCTATATTAAAAGGTACTCCCAAAAACATATCAGCACTTCTTTGGTATAATTGAAGATTTAGTTTATTATTTGTAGTATCAACATTGAATTGGAAAAAAGCATGACAAGGTGGAAGTAGCATTTTATCAATTTGAGCTGGATTCCAAGCTGAAACTATTATTCTTCTATTTGTAGGATTGTTTTTTATTTGTTCAATTGCATTTTTTATTTGGTCTATATCTTGAGAGTTAAAATTTCTCCATTGATGACCATAAACAGGACCTAATTCTCACCATTTTTTTACCCAAGGATCCTGAGATTCTTTTTGTTTAATTTTTTCAGCAAATTCTTTTTTAAGCTCATACCATTCTTCACTATACATTGGATAATCTTTTTTATCAACTTCTCAGGAATTATCTAACCAGTTTTGAAAAGGCCATTCATCCCAGATATGACAATTTCTATCAACTAGATATTTAATATTTGTCTCTCATCTAATAAGCCAAATAAGTTCAACAATTATTATTCTTAGAAATGTTTTTTTTGTAGTTACAAGTGGAAATCAATATTGTAAATCATATTTAGCTTGCATACCAAAAATCCCTCTAACTCAAGTTCAAGTTCTATCTTGTTTATCTATTCAATTTTCCATTATATCTTCAAGAAGTTTTAGGTATTGTTTCATAGTATATTATTATAATTTATTAATTATATAATAAATTATTTTTTGTTTTTTTCAATAAAAAATAGTTTTTTTATTGAAAAATAATATAATTTATATTAACTTTTAGTATTTTAAATTAATTTAAATGATTTTTTTAAGAGAAGATAAATATTGTGATAAAAAATATTGTAATAAAGTTAATAAAATTTTATTAGAAAATAATTGAATTGTTGATAATAAAGAATATCAGGATTTATTAATGAAATGTAATAAATGTAAAACTAAGGATTTTATTTTTGTATTAATATTCTTTTTATTTTTTCCTATTATTGTTGAATGATTTTTTTATTTTAAAAATTGAAAATTAGATTTAAATTTATTTTTTATAGTTTGAAAATTTAGTTTATTATTTTTTTGATTTTTTTTCATTTGGTATTTTGTAATAATAATTTTAAAATATAAAAATTGAACATATCTTTTATGATTTATTTTTGCAATTTTTATATATCTTTTATGATTTTTTATTTATTTTAATTTTAATAGTTTTATTATTTGATAAATATTTAAAATCTATAAAATTTAGCTAATTATTATTTGATTAGATTATAATGCAAGCAAACCCAAAACAACAACAAGCAATAGATAAAATAGAATGACCTTTATTGATTATAGCAGGTGCAGGTTCTTGAAAAACTGCAACTTTGACTGCTAGAGTGGAAAATATGATAAAAAATAAAAACATAAATCCAAATTCTATTTTAATGGTAACTTTTACCAATAAAGCAGCACTTGAAATGAGAGAAAGAGTTGCAAAAACTTTATGATTACAAACTCCTAGAAATTTATTTTCTACTAGAAATTTTCCTCTTATTTGAACATTTCATTCTATTTGAATATATTTTTTAAAAGAATTTTTAAATCCAAATAACCCTTTATATAATGATGTTTCTGAAAGATTATTACTTAAAAAAGATTTTGTTATTTATGATGAGTCTGATAAATTATCAGTTTTAAAATGAATAATAAAAGAAGATTTAAAACTTGATGAAAAAGAATTTCCAGCAAGACAAATTGCTTTTTTTATAAGTAATGCAAAAAATGCTTTAATAAATGCAAAAGCATATGAAAGAGAAATTGATTGACCTATAAAAGAAGTTGTTTTTAAAGTATATACAATTTATGAAAAAAGATTATCTCAAAATAATGCAATGGATTTTGATGATATCTTAGTAAAAACTTTAAGTTTATTAAATATTCCTCAGATTTTAGAATATTACCAGGAAAAGTATAAATATTTAATGATTGATGAATATCAAGATACAAATGCTCCACAATATAATATAGTGAAACTTTTAGCTTCAAAGTATAGAAATTTAGCTGTAGTTGGTGATGATGCTCAATCAATTTATTCTTGGAGATGAGCAAATATGCAAAATATATTAAATTTCAAAAAAGACTATCCTGAAGCTGAAATAATAAAATTAGAACAAAATTATAGATCAACAAAAAATATTATTGCATGAGCAAATGCAGTTATATCAAAAAATACAAGTTGAATAAAAAAAGAACTTTGGTCAGATAAAAATGATGGTTCAAAAATAACTTTTATTGATGCAATTGATGATAAAATGGAAGCAAAAACAGTTGTTGAAATTATAAAAGAAAAATGATGAAAATATTCAGATAATCTTATTTTATATAGAACAAATGCTCAGTCTAGACAATTAGAAGAAGCTTTGATGATAGCAAATATTCCATATAGAGTTATATGATGATTAAAATTTTATGATAGAAAAGAAATAAAAGATATATTAGCTTATTTAAAAGTTATTTTTAATAGTGATGATATAGTGAGTCTTAAAAGAATAATAAATACTCCTACAAGAAAAATTTGAGCTAAATCAATTGAAGTTTTGGATAATTATAGAAATAATTTTTGATTAAATTATTTTGATATAATTGAAAATATTGATGAAGTTGAAGAACTAAGACCAGCAGCAAGAACTGCTTTAAAATGATTTTTAGAGCTTTATAAAAATTTAAAAGAAAAATCAAAAAGTCTTGTAGTTTGAGAATTAATTCAAGCTATTATACAAGATATAAAGTATATTGATTATATTACTGATTGATTAAGTAAAGATGAAGCAAATTCAAAGCAAGATAATATTGATGAACTTATAAATATAGCTTCTGAATATAATGGTATGACTCCAAATGAATCTTTGAGTTTATTTTTAGAAGAAGTAGCTTTATTGACTGATGCTGATAAAAAAGAAGAAGATAATGATTATGTTACACTTATGACTATTCATACATCAAAATGACTTGAACAAAATAGAGTTTTTTTAGTATGACTTGAAGAATGAATTTTTCCTAGTTTTAGATCTGTTTGAGAAAATTCTGCACTTGAAGAGGAAAGAAGACTTATGTATGTTGCAATGACTAGAGCCAGAGAAGAACTATATATATGTAAAGCAAAAGAAAGATTTCATTTTTGAGATTATGTAAGAAATCCTGAATCAAGATTTTTATGTGAAATTCCAAAAGATTTGATTGAAGAATATAGTTGGGCTGATTCTCAATTAAATAATTCAAGTTTCTTTGAAAATAGATTTAACCCATTAAAAGTGCAAACTTCAACTATTAGTAGTTGAGAAAAATTAGTAAGAAAAATAAAGAACAATGATGTAACTCAATTTAAGATGTGAGATAAAATATCTCATCCAAAATTTTGAAATTGAATAATTACAAGTTTAAATTGAGAATTAGCTGAAATAGCTTTTAGTTGAAAATGAATAAAAAAAATGAATATAAAGATTGCTCCTGTAAGGAAAATATAAAAATAGATAATAATTTTATTATCTATTTTTTTTGATAAATAAGGAAAATATGATAAACTTTAAAAAAGTAATATTTATAATTAATAAATAATAATATATGTGAAAGATTATTAAAAAATCAGTTGAAAATATAACTGTAAATAAAGAGAAATTTATTTTAGGAATGAAATGAGAGTTTAAAATAGAATTTGCTTCAGATTCTTTTTGACCATATAAATACAAATTTCAAAGAGAAGATTGTTATTTTAATGATGGACTTGGAGATAGAGGTTCAGCTATTTTCCCATTGAAAAATAAACAATTTAATAATACAGAATTATTTTTAGAAAATGATGATATTGTAATTACTGTTTGAGAAAGATGAAGTTTAATGTGATGAGAAAAACCTTTTATAGATATAATTAATATAAAAACAGAAAAAAAATATAGACTTTTTACTGATGAAGTAAATCTAATTTATAATGAGAAAAATAATATTGTAATTAATGCAAAAGATTTAGATGATAATAAATTTAAAACTATAAAATTAGATATAAATACTTTAGATAAAAAGGAAAAAATTGAAGAAGAATTAGATACTTTTTTTAAATCTGTTTATAATAAAAATGAAAATAAATGGTATTTACTAGATTTTATTATCTGAAATCTAGATGAAAAAGATGAAGAAAAAAAATATCAAAATTGATATTTTAATTTGAAAGAAACTAATTTAACTTGAATTCCAACAAGTTTTGATAGAAAAAAATTTGAAGTAGAAACTACAAATTGAAAAATAATTGATGTTTGGGAAGAAAGTAAAAAATAATATTTTAATTTATAAATATGAATTTTAAAAAATATTTACATAATAAAATAATAGATTATATAGAAAAAGAACACACTAAAAATAGTGAAAAAACTTATAATAATATAAAAAATAATAAATTATTAAAAATTTTAAATAATAAAAATTTTAGAAATAATCAGAATTATATTTTTTGAAAAACAAAGAGATTTTTTTTATTAAACTATCTTTTTGATGATTATAATAATCTTAACAGTTGAATTGTAACTAATTGAGTTTCTTTGAATTGATGAAAATTAATATATTGAAAACTTAATAATTTAGAATGATTTAAGAAAAATTACAGTTTTAAATATTTTTTTAGGAAAATATTTTGGCTTTTTTTTATAATATTTTTGATATTAGTATTTAGATCTTTTAGTTGAAAGTTTGAAGATATATTTGCTATTATAATTTTTCTACCTGTTTTTCTTTTTATAGTCTGAGTGTATTTTTCTACAATTCAGAATAAATATAAAAAATATCAAAAAATATTTATGATAGATAAAAATAATATTTTTTATTTTCTTAAGAAGTAATTATTAATGCATAATGTAACAACAATTTACAGATTTTATACTCCATTTTTGGATGTAGAACAAGAAAAGAATAATTTAGGAGGAGTTTTGAAAAAAATAGAAAAATCCATTAGTTTTGATTGAATAAATTTTGATAAAAAACAAATTACTACTGAAAAATACTTAAAAATTTCTCTTGTTTTTAATAATAATATGGGGCAAATAGATGTATATTATATAAGAAGTTTAAAAGAAGATGAATATTTTTTACCAATTTTTAAGCTAGATATTTATTTAAATAATAAATTTTTATTAAATAATATTACAAAAAAAAGAACAGTTCAATTTTTAAATAATATTTTTGAATGTTTTGATTGATTATCAGAGAAAGATTATTTGATTGATTTAGATAATACTATTTATTATAAAACTTGAATCTTTGCTTTTAAAAAATATCCAAGTTATGATTTTAGGGAATTAAATACTATTAGAAAAGAATTTGAAAGTAAAAAATGAGTAGAATTATTAGAAGAATTTATTAAAAATTTACAATCTGGTGATTTTATTTTGACAAGAGAAAATTCAAATACTTATTATAAATTTTATGGTATTTTGTTATATTTTCTTTATTTAGTTTATATAATGTATTTAAATATAATTAAAACATCAGATACTTTGAAAGAACTTGAACAATTGCCAGATACTATGGAAAATAATTGACATATAGAATTAATGAAAAAAAGGTTAAAAGTAGTAGATAATTTAAATTTAGTAACTTATAAAAATTATAAGCAAAAACTAGAAATATTTTTTAATTTGTTAAAATAATAATTAAATAAATAATGAAAACAAAATTAAAGATATTAACTGAAAATAAAAGTTGAATTCAACATGAATATTTAATTAAAAATAATGAAAAATAAAATCCTAACATTAATAGTTTTAGTAGTAGTTTATATTTTGCTAAAACATTATATCTCATATTGAAACTATATAGTTTATCCAATAAACTTACTAGTAACTTTTTTGCATGAATTTTGACATGCTTTTTTTGCTTTAATTACTGGTTGAGGTGTAAAGTGATTAGTTGTTAATTCCAATTGAAGTTGAGTTACTACTACAGCTTGATGAATAAGAGATTTAGTTGTAGCTTGAGGATATTTATGATCTGCAATTTTTTGAAATATATTACTTTATATTTGATTTAAAAAAGAAAAATTAGCAAAATCTATTTTATATTTTTTATCTTGATTAATAGTTTTTGTAGCTATTTTTTGGTTTAATTGATTTATATCAAGTTTTATAATTTTATTTTTATTTTTATCTTTATTATTATTTATTTTAGCAAAATATTCTAAATGTAATGCTTTGATTTTGCAATTTTTATGAGTTTCTAGTATTATTTATATAATAGAAGATTTCAATGTTTGACCTAGCTCAGATTTAAAAGCTTTTTCTTGAATATTACCAGAATCAGTTTGGATGATAATTTGGTTATTATTAGTGATATTAATAACTTTATATAATTTAAAATTAATTTTTAAAAAATAAAAAATGAAAAAAATATACAATATATTATTATTTATAATATTATTAACAAGCTTTAATTTAGCTTCAGCTAATCAAATTGATTTTTACTGAGAAAAAAATAATTTTTGGGATATTTCTAATTCTAGTAATATTGAGCAAATCAATAATAAATTAGAAAAATTTTATAAAAATACTTGATTAAATACTGATGTTATAATTTTATGAAAATGAGATTCTTGTTATTTGAAACCAAATTTTGATTCTTGTATTCAAAAAAGTAAAAATTATAGTTCAGATTTACTCATAATTTTGTCAATGAAATCTGACATAAAAAGTAGATGAGATATTAGAAGTCTTATAAAAGATGAATTTAAAGAAAGTATTACTCCAAGAGAATTAAAAAGCATACAAGATTCTATAATTTATAATTTTAAAAATAAACAATTTACAAAATGAGTTTTAGAATATTTAGATAATTTAAATAATAAAATCTTAACTAAATGTAGGGAAGTATGAGTTTCTTGAAAATGTGATGCAGTAAAATTAGCCAAGCAGTATCATAATTATATAGCAAAAAAAGAGGCTGAAAAAGCACAAAGTGCAAAAAGAAAAAATCTGTATTATATATTATTAGTTATTTGAATTATTTTATGATATTTAGGATTAAGAAAATTTTATGTTTTTAGATTAAATAACTTATATAAAGATGTTAAGTTTAAAATATTAACAATAAATGAAAATAAAATTTTTGAAAAAGATAAAGAAAAATTGCTTTCAAGTTATTCTATAATAGAAAAGGCAATTAAAGAGAAATTATGAGATTTAGATAAAAATATTTTTACTTTGATAAGATATTATAATAAATCTAAAAATACATTTGAAGAAAATAATAAAGAATTACAAGCTATGCAAAAAGCATTCTCTCAAAAGGAAGAAATAAAAGAAAAAGTAGAAAAGTTTAAAAATATTGATTTATAAAATATAAAAAATGAGAACAATAAAAGAAATAATAAAAGATATAAATACTTTGGAAAAAGATTTTGATATATTCAATAAAAGAATTTTAGAATTTAGTAAATCAACAAATTCTAGTTCTATAGATACTGATTTATTGAAAAAATATATATCTTGATTAAATAATTATATTAATTTATTGGATTGATATAAAAGAGAAATTAATGAAATTATTGATAATGATAGTTTAGAAGAATATCAAGCAACTAAGGATTTAATGATTGTTAGGATAAATAATTTAAAAAAGATTTTAATTAATAATATAAAAAAATTGAAACTTATTTTAAAATCTGTAGATTTTAAAATAAAGTCAAAAAATATAGAAGTTGATTTTTCTTCAAAAGATGATGTTATTGAAATAAATAAGAATTTATATGATTTTTATAATTTCTATAATATTAATTTAGATTATCAAACAAAATATAATATAAAATTATCTTTAGATAATAATTTTGAAAATAAAATAGAAAGAGAATTAAATTCTTTAGAATTAACTAAAAAAGAAAAAGATTATTTAGAAAATATAAATTCTATTTTTGAAGATATTGAAGATTTGAAAGATTCTTTTAATAATATTTTAAATAATTTAATAAATATAGAAGAGGATTTTTTTGAAAAATGAACTATACAAAAATCTTTAAAAAACTTTTTTCAGCAAAAAATTAAAAAAAATTTAAAAAAATCTTATGAATTTAAAAATTTTGATGTTTTTAAAAGTAATTTTTTTAATGATTTTTCTAGCTTAAAAAAAGAAATAGATTTTTTAATAAAAAAATTAAATATTATTTTAGGTTTAGATTTTATCTTAAAAAATAAACAAGCTTTTTTAGAACTTGATAATAAATATAATATTTTTAATAATCAAGATTTTATAGTAAATATTTTTAAAATATCTAAAAATATAAATGAAAAATATAATAATTTAGATAATTTTTATAAAAATATATCTTGAATTATCTGAATTGAAAATGAATTAGATTTAGTAGAAAATCTTGGGATTAATTTAAATACTTTTAAAAAAGCATTAGAATTTTTAAAAAAATTTGATGATATTTATGAAAATAAATCTAATGATCTAATTTTTTGATTATTAAGTAATTTATTTTCCATGTTTTCTTCAGATTCTAAAGGAGAAAATTATATAAGATATTGATTAAATAATCTGAAAAAAATATTAATTAATGAATTTAATAGGCTAGACTTAGAAAACAAGGAATATACTCTTTTAAGTTATACTAAAACTTTAAAAAAAATAGAAACTAATATTAATTTTATTTCCCAAAAAATAAAATCAGTTTCTTATTCTCCTTGAATTACACAAAAAAGCTATAAAAATATAGTAGTTAGATATTTAGATGATTTAGAAAAACTTTTTGGTTTTACTAAAAAATCTAAGTATTATATTTCTATAAAATCTTATTTATTTGCTGAAATAAGATCTAGATATAATTCTTCTAAAGAATACTATTATTCAAGTTCCAATAGTAGTTCTTATTCTAGTTATTCTTGATGATCTTCTTGGTCTTCAGATTCATCTAGTTTTTCTTCAAGTTACAGTAGTTCTTGAAGTAGTAGTTGGTAAAAAGTAGATAAATATGAAAAGAAAAATTAAAACATTTTCAAAAAATAAAAAACAAGAATCTATTTTAAAGAATAGTAATTTTTTGAATTCTCAAAATTATATACTTTCAAATAAGAAAAAAAGAAAAATTGAACTATATATTTCTTTATGAATAAATAATAAAATAGATAATTTTACTAAAGATTTTTGAGTTGTTAAAGAATGAAATTCTAATAAAATAAAATTTAAGAATCAATTAAATTTTTTCTTTTGATTTGTTACTTGAATGATATTATTAGTAATAATGCCATTATTATGATCTATTGTATTATTATTTACCTTTTTTCAAATAATTAGATTATCTACTATATATTATAATAAATATATAATATTTGTTGATAAAAATTTAATAATTTATATTAAAAAGACAATAAAAAAGTAAGCTAGACTTCTAGCTTACTTTTTGTTTCCATTTCTCATATACTGACATATCAATCATTTTTACTGAATTAGTTGTATCTTTTATTGCTTGTTCTAGTAATTCTTGAGTTAAAACATGTTTTTCTAAATCTTTATTTATTTTTTCAAAATCTATTTTATCTCATTTTTGATTTTCTACTAAATTAACTAGTTCCAAAATTCATTGACTAGCATCTCTTGAAGCTTCTTTAACTATATTTTCTATATCAGCTGCTACATATCATTCTGTAAGTTCTGCTAATTTATTGTAATTTAATTTTGAATGTGGTCTATCAAATTTTTCTATAAATACCTTAAATAGAGCTTTTCTTGTTTCAAAATCTGGAAGTCAAACATAGATTTTTTTATCAAGTCTTCCACTTCTAAGTAGAGCAGAATCAAGATGATCTGGTCTATTTGTTGCAGCTATAACTATTAAATTTGGAGCTTCTTCATATAATTTATTAAATTCTTGCAAAAATTGACTTACTTCTTCTGCTTTATTTGCATCAACTCTATCAGTTCTAGCTGAAACTAAAGAATCAATTTCATCTAAAAATAAAATTATAGGTCATTTTTTAGATTCTTTTTTGGCAAAATCAAAAAGTTCTTTTATATTTTGAGTAGTTTGATGTATATAACTACTTCCAAGTTCTCACATAGATTTTGAAATAAATCATGCTCATAATTCTTGAGCCAATTTTTTACTTATAAAAGTTTTACCTGTTCAAGGAGGACCATACATTAAAAGCCCTGTTGGAATATTAACTTTTAATTTATCATAAGCTTGTTTTAATTTTAAATAAATTTCATTTTTATTTTGTTCTACCTCTCTCCCTTGGGGAGAGACTGAGAGAGGGCTTTTTTCTAAAGAATCAACTAAAAATTTAAATTTTAAAGGATTCACAAAACTTTCTTTTAATTCTTGTTTAAGATCTTCAAGTCAAGCAATTCAAGCAAATCCCCAAGTTTTTGGATTTTTATCTTTAAAATATTTTACTTCAAAATTCATTTTATTTTCATCTTCATCATTAGATTTAGAAAATTTTGTTTCAGCTTGAGAAGTTCATTTATAATTTTTTCATGCTTGGATTACTTCAGGAGTTTCAAAAATATCTTTAAAATTTCACATTATATCACCAGCTTTTTTTATAGTTTTATCTACTTTATTTAATTGTTCTTTAGTTTTATCTGAATCAAATTCTCATACCATTGCTTTATATTCTGGAGAATTAATTAGACTATTAAAAAAAGTTTCAAATCATTGTGTTTCTTTTTCTTTATTTGTCATAAAATTTCTATAAAATTATAATTAATCTTATTTTACTATTTATAGTTATTTTTTGCAAATAAAAATTTTTGTAAAATCATAAAAATATGATAGACTAAATATGTATTTTAAAAATAATTTATAAAAACTATGGTTACACAAACAAAAACTATTAAAAAAGAAGAAAAAGTTGAATTATCAGCTACAGATAAAGCTGAAATTGAAAAATCTTTTGCTGAAAGTAAGGATTTTAGAGAAGTATGAGAAAAAATCACTGCTCCTATTGATAATATTATTAAAGAAACTGCTCAAGTTATTGATAAGGATCCAATAATGAATGTTTCAGAAGAATTATGACAAATGAATTCAAATGTTCAAGGAGTTTATAGTGAGATAATTGATAATGATGGAAAAATAACTAAATTTTTCAAAAAAATACCTTTAATCTGAGATTTAGTTCAAACTCTTGATGAAAAAATAGATCAAGCAAAATTTGATATGAAATGAATTCAAGGGAAAATAGAAATTATTTTTAGTTGATTTGATACTACATATGATTCAGTTAATAAATCTATTGATTTACAAATTAAATTTCTTGATACAATAGAAAAAAATCTAGGAAAGATAGAAGCTTATAAAGATTTTATAGAAGATAAATTAGTTGAACTTCAAAAAAGACTTGATGAAACTACTGATGAAAAACAAAAAGAAAAATTAAAAATGTTTATTAGAAATGTAGAATTTTTTAAATGAAATTTAGTTGTATTGATTTGAAATCTTGATATGGCTAGAAAAAGATTAAATATGAGATTGGATTCAGCTAATAAATTATCTTTAGCAATGAGTTCTAGTAGACCAATTTTTAAAACTTTACTTTCTACTGCTTTAATTGAAACTTCTAGTCAAAAAGCAATTGATGCTTCTATGAAAGCAATGGAAGTTATGGGTAAAACTATTGATAATATGTCTTCAGAACTTACAGATAAAGCTATTGAAGGTAATAAAAAAGCTGAAGAAATGGCTAGTAAACCAGTTTTATCTACTTCTATTTTTATTGAAAATGTTACAAAATTGAAAAATTATTTTGATGAAATGGAATCTTATAGAGAACAAATTACTAAAGAAGCATCAGAAGAAAGAAAATTATTTAAATGAGCTAAAGATAAACTAGAAAATCTAAAAGTTTTGAATAAAAAAGATGTAGAAGAATTAAATGCAGAATTAGTTGAAAAATAAAAATTAAATCATAAAATACTTATAAATAATGAACTGCCCCCCTAAAAGTAGAGTTGAATAAAAAAAAGTCTCTACTTTTTTTGTATTTAAATATAATAAAGAAAAGTATTAATTATTAATTAATATATTATGAAAAAATATAACAAGGTTCAAATAGAAGAAATATCTAATAATCCTTATGTGTTAAGATGTTGAGAAACAGGAATAACATTTACAAAAGAATGTAAAATAGAATCTGTTAAATTATGGAATAAATAATTTTGAACTAAAGAAATATTTAGAAAAATTAACTTTCCTGAATATATATCAAATTCAAAAATACCTGAAACTTCAATTTGTAGATGGAATAATCAATATAAAAAATATTGAGAAGAAGCATTTTGAACTATAGCTAAAAGATGAAGAAAATTAGGCTTTAAAGGAAAGAAAAAGATTAATATTAATAATCTAACTGATAAAGAAAAAATTGAATATTATAAAACAGAAAATGCATACTTAAGAGAAAATTTTAAAGAAAAACATTGATTCTATCCTTAATAAATCAATTAGATTTAAAGTAATATTAAAATTAAGTAAGAAATATAATCTATATATTTTACTTAATTTAGCTAAAATATCAGAATCTTGATATTATAAATATAAAAATAAAGTAATAAATAATCAAACAAAAGAAGATAAGGAAAAACAAGATTATGAATTAATAAGAGATATATCTTTAAAATATAATAGAAAATATTGATATAGAAGAATTTCAATGGAAATTGAAAAATTGAATATAGTAATCAATGATAAAAAAACATTAAGAATAATGAATAAATACTGATTACTTGCTAAAATTAGAAGAAAAAATCCATATAAAAACATTCAAAAAGCTACAATAGAACATAAATCTATAAAAAATATATTAAATAGACAATTTAGAGGAATAACTCCACTTAAAAAATTATGAACAGATATTACATATATTAAATTTCAATGAAAGTGGACTTATTTATCTATTATTAAAGATATAATTACTGGTGAAATATTAGCATCACAAATATCTTCATAACTTATGAATATCATTTGTTCAAAATACAGTAAAAGAGCTAGAAAGTAAATATAATGGTAATTTAAAATGAGTTATTCTTCATTCTGATCAATGATTTCATTATACTCATCCAAAATATTCAAAAAAACTTAAAGAACTATGAATTATACAATCAATGTCCAGAAAGTGAAATTGTATTGATAATGCTCCTACTGAATCATTTTTTGGTCATTTAAAGGATGAAATAGATGTTTCTTGATGTAATTCATTCCATGAACTTGAAAAATATATAGAAAACTATATATATATATTATTATAATAATGATAGACATCAATGGAATAAAAAAAAGATGACTCCTGTAAATTACAAAATCATCTTATATCATTAAACTAAAAAATCTTTTTTTTTAGACTCTACTAAAAAGGGGGCAATTCAAAATTATTAAGTATTTTTTTATTTTAAAAAATTTAGTGTTTGTTTAAATAATTCTTTTTTAACTTTGTCTCATTCAAAATTATGTCATATTTTTTTTATTATAGTATAATTTAGATTATAATCTTTTATATATTTTTTCCATCTGTTATATATTGAGCTATTTTCAGCAAATATAAAAAATGTATTTTTATTTATATTTTTTATATATTTTTTATTAATTCCTTCTTCCCACTCTTTCAACATTTTTTTATTTAATTTAAATTTTATTCACCAATTTACTATATATATTCACTCATTTTTATCATATGTTATATCTTCTTTTTTTTCTTCAGGACTTAATCATATAGATGGATCCCAAAGTATAACTTTATTAATTCTAGAAAAAAAGTTTCCATTAATTATTACTAATCCTCCTAAACTATGTCATATTAAATTAATTTCATTATAATTATAATTTTTTTTAAAAAAATTAATTACATTTTTTAAGTCTTCTATATGAGTAGTAATATTACTATTTATTAGTTTTCTACTATTTTCTCTTTCAGAATATAAATCAAATTTAAAAGAATCATAACTATTTTCTCAAAAATATTTACTAGCTCTTATATAAATTTCATCATTTTGATCAGAATATAATCAATGTATAAAAATTATTAATTTATTGGTCTTTATAGTATTTAAAGTTCAGTAAATTATATGATTATCATTTGTCTTTATTTTTATAACTTTTTCCTTCATATTTTTTAATTTTAGATTTTTGAATAAAGATACTTAAATATTATTTTAGTAAATAAATATGATATTTCAAATTATATTAATTTTTTATTAGTTTTCTTTTTTAAAGCTATTTATTCAGGAAGTTAATATTTTTAGTTATTATATCTTTCTTTTTTATAAAATTCTATTGCATATATATTTTATTCTTTAAACTGTTTGTAAGACATTTGTATATGGTTAGGTTTTAAGCAACTTCCATTATGAATGTCTTTTTTTATTTTTTAATTTTTGTGCAGTTTGAAGTAGAATGTAGGAGGAAAAAATTGACTTTTTATTTTTTTATATTATATATTATATATCTTATTTATATATCTTATAATATAATTTTATTACTAATGTTTAAACTTAACCAAATTTCAAAAAGTTATTGATGAAAAAAGATATTTGATAATTTAACAATATCTTGATTTTGAGATAATGATAAAATTTGAATTGTATGAGAAAATTGAAGATGAAAATCTACATTGTTAAAAATAATAGCATGAATTATTGAACCAGATTCTTGAGAAGTTAAATATAATGTAAAAAATCCATTAATAGGTTATATGCCTCAAGAATTAAATGAAGAAGAATTAAAAAAATTTGATACTGTTATTGATTATTTTGAAGATAGAACTTGAATTAAAAAATTATGAAGAAAATTAGAAGAATTATATGAAGAAATATCTTCAGATTCTTATGATGATTTTATTTTTGATGAATTATGAGAAATTCAAACTCAATATGAAAAATTATGATGATATGAATTTAATAATGTAGTAGATAAAATTTTGGATTGATTAAAAATTGAATGAATATCAAGAAAATCAAAAATAATTAATTTAAGTTGATGACAAAAAAGTAAAATTTTATTAGCAGGTTCTCTTTTAACTTGATGAGATATTTTATTACTTGATGAACCTACTAATAACCTTGATATTAGATCAATAGAATGGTTAATTGATTATATAAAATCAAAAGTAATAACAAGTTTAATTATATCTCATGATAGAATTTTTTTAAATGAAGTTACTAATAAAACCTTAGAATTAAATTCTAGATGAGTTAATATTTATAATTGAAATTATGATTTATATAAATATGAAAAAGAATTGAATTTAAATAAAGAAAATGCTGAATATATTCAATACATTGAAAAAGTTAATAAATTAAAAGAAAGACTTGCTGAATTACAATCTAGAAAAAATTCTACCTCAAAGGTTAAAAGGGTTAGAGATAATAATAAAGCAGCAGCTAATAAAGCTAGAGAAACTGCTCAAAATAGTAACTGAAAAGAAATTAAAAAAATAAAAAAACAATTAGAAGATATTCAAAGAAATAAACCAATATTTAATAAACAGAAAAAATTAAGTTTTAGTTTAAGATTAGAAGAAAAAGTATATTGATGAATTATTATAGAAAATTTAGATTTTAAATATCTTAATAGTGATAGATGAATAATAATTGAAAAATTTTCTATAAATTCATGAGAAAAAGTAGTTATTTTATGAGATAATTGAGCTTGAAAAAGTACTTTTATTAAGTTAATCAATTGAGAGTTAAAATCTAAAAATTGAGAGATAACTATTTCTCCTTGAATAGTTATTTGAAATTATCTTCAAGAACATCAAAATTTAAGTTCAGATAAAACAGTTTTTAATTTTTTATCTGAACAATTAGATTGAATAGAAGAAAGTAAAATTAATTCTATTTTAGCAAGATTTAATTTTAATAAGGAAGATAGAAATAAAAAAATATGACTTTTAAGTCCATGACAAAGAAGTAGAATGCTATTAGCTTATTTTACTTTAAAAAAATGTAATACTTTAATATTTGATGAACCAACAAATCATTTAGATCTTGAATGAGTTGAACAATTAGAATTAGCTTTAAAAGAATTTAATTGAAATTTAATAGTAACTAGTCATGATAAAAAGTTTTTAGAAAATATAGGTTTTAATAAATTTTACTTAGTAGAAAAATGAACTTTAAAAGAAGTTAATTGATTAGAAGATTATTTTTGTAAATAAATAATTATTTATGAGTTTTGATATTTGAAATCTTTCTGTGGTTATTCCAACCTATGAAAGACCAAAAGAAATAATGAGTTTAATTAATAGTTTAAATATTGATTATCCAGATTTAAATTTAATAGTAATAGATACTAGTAAGGAGATAAATAGAATTTTAAAAAAAGAATCAAATAAAATTAATTTAGAGTATATTCATATGTTAAATAATGGTATATCTTGTTCTAGAAATATTTGATTAGAAAAAGTAAATACAGACTTAGTTTTGTTTATGGATGATGATTTTAAAATTAATAAAGAAAAAACAAAACTCCTTTCTTTTATGGAAAAATTTCAAGGTTTGAATTTAGATATTTTATGAGGAGAAGTTAATAATATTTGATCTGAAAAATATGATTTTCATTGAAAATATGAGTTTTTAGGTGATACCTTAATTCACTTTGTTTGATTAGAAAATAAAAAATTATATAATGTCTGAATTTATGATACAATTTTTAATTATTTTGTTTGAAAAACTAAAAAGATTATAGAAAATTGATGATGGGATGAAGAATTAAAGTTTGCAAGAGAACATGATGATTTTTTTCTTAATATAAAAAATAAATGATTATGTGTATGATATGATGATACTTTTTGAATTAATCATAATGATATATTAATTAAACATTATAATGTTCAAGATAATACCTCTTCTATAAAACATTTTTGTGAAAAATGGGATATAACTTCTAAGATAGAAGTTAGAATTTATAAAGAAGAATGAAAGACTAGATTAAGTATATATAGATTTATGTGAAAGAAAGAAATGCAATTAACAGATAATGAAAAGGAATTTATATTAGAAAAATTATGACTTGAAGAAAAAGAAGTAAAAATAGATTATAACAATATATGTTAAAAAATATGAAAGAAATAATTATACATATAGATGATGTTTGATTATCAAAAAAAACTAATGATGCAATTTTTAGTTTATATGAAAAAGGTTTAAAATTTTCAACTAGTTTAATGTCTGTAACAGAATGATTTCAAGATTATGTAAAAAGATATAAAAATACTTATTCTAAAAAAATTGATACTTGATTACATTTAACATTAACTTCTGAGTGGGAAACTAAAAAAACTAAGCCAGTTACTGAAATTAAAAAAGTAGAAACATTAGTAAATGAAGATTGAAAATTTTATTCAAATATATATGAATTATTTAATAATGCTAATATAGAACATATAATAAAAGAAATAGAGAATCAAGTAATATATACATTGGATCATTGAGTTGAATTAACTCATATAGATTCTCATATGTGAGTTTTATTACATAAAAAAATTATAAAATATTATATAGAATTAGCTAAAAAGTATAATTTAAAACCTTTTTTGAAATATCCAAGTAATCCATATGAAGAAAATCCTAGTATAGGAGATTGGTTTTGAGGCTGTGGAAAAGAAATAAATGAATATATAAAAAAATGATTTAAAGTTTTTGATTGAATGGATCCATGGTCTTTAGGAAATAATAAATATTATAATAATTGATTAGAGTGATTTAGTAGTAATTTTAAAAAAAGAGTAGATAATTTATCTAATTGAGTTAATTATTTTATATTTCATGTAATTGAAAATTATTGAGAAGATTTTATTTTGGATAAAAAAAATAGGTATATTGAATATTTATTTTTAAAAAATAAAATTGAACAAATTCTAAAAGAAAAAAATATTTGAATTTTAACTATGAAAGAATTTTAATTTTTTAAATAAAAAAATGAGTTTTACTTTATGATTAAGTATGATAATAAAAAATGAAATAGATTTTTTAAATAAACACTTCTGAATTATTTATGAATTATTTGATGATATTATTATAGTTGATACTGGTTCTAAAGATTGATGACCAGAATTGTTAAAAGAAAAATATTGAATAAAAGTATATAATTGAAAATTAGATAATAACTGAAGTTTAATAGAAGCAAGAAATAAATCTATAAAATTAAATAATTCTGATTTAATTTTGATATTAGATGCAGATGAATTTATTTCAAGAGAAGATGTATTAAAAATAAGAAAAATTAATTTAAAGACTGGTATATATTGATATTTTTTAAAATTTCTTGATTATAGATATTGAGAACCTTTTGAAGATTATAAGCTTTCTTTATTAAAAAAATGAGTATTTTTTGATTGATATGTACATGCTAATCCTCAACAATTTTTAAGAAAATACTGATATAAAGCAGAATATTTACATTTAGTAGAATTAAAACATTTTCCAAATTTTTTTTTAAAAAAAACAAAATTATATATAGAACAAATGTTGTATGATATTAAACAAAAATGATGAAATAATAGAATATTTTGGTTTTTATGATATTCATATTTTAAAATTTGAGAAATAGATAAAGCAATTAATATTTTATCTAAAGTTATTAATAATGATGATATTAATTTTCCTGTTGAAAAATTAAATTCTTATTTAGTTGTTACATATATTTATTATAAACATAAAAATAATATAGAAAAAGCTTTAGAATTAATTAGAGAAGCTAAAAGTTATTTTTATGAAAAAAAAGATGATTTTGAAGTAAAAATTAATTTTAGATTGGAAAATAAGATAAATGAGATAGAAAAAAAAATACAAAAAAATGAGTCATTTTTAATATATGAATTTAGTTTTTAAAAGAATTTATGAAAAAAAATACAATATTTGTTTCAATTGATAATAATTTTTATACCTTATTATTAGAATTTTTAAGAGTTATAAAAAAAAATTATAAAGACCATCCTTTAATTCATATAATTTATATTAATTTAACTGAAAAACAAAAAAGTAAAGCTTTTTTTGTAAATAAAAATATTAAGTTTATAGAAAATAGTATAACTGAAAGCCTTATATGACCTATAATGTTACATTTAAATAGTAGTAAATATGATTCAATAGTATTTTATGCAAGATTTATGATTTGGAATGAATATTTTAGAAAATTTGATAAAGTTTTACATTTAGATGTTGATATGTTGATTTTAGGACCTCTAGATTATATTTTTAAAAAAGATGATTTTTTTATAGTTGAAGATATTTATGAGTGACATGATTTTATAAATATAAATGATAAAAATTTAAAAAAACTTTTTAAGCAAGATAATATTTCAAAAACTCCAAAATGTGCTAATGCTTGAATGTTTTTAGTAACAAAAAAATATTTAACAAATAAAGTTTTTAAGGAATTTATTGAAATAAAAAATAATTATAAGAATTTTATTAGGTTTGCAGATCAATCTATAATTAATATTTTTTTACACAAGAATAATATAAAAATAAGTAATGATTATAAATCAAATTTTCAATATAGATTATTTTTTATGAAATATAATGATAAAAAATTATTTAATAATATAAAAATATTACATTTAAATTGAATAACTAAAAATTATAAATTGCTTTTTATGAAGATATTAAAATATAGTATTTTGTTTAAAATATGGATTTTTATAAATAAAGCTTCAAAATGAAAAATATCAAAATATTTTTTTAACTAATTAAAAATATGGAAACTATTTGTATAGAAGATGAATTAAGTCAAGCTATTTGATGATGAATTAGATTAACAAGTCAAGAAGATATTATTTATACAACTAATACTTCTAATTTAGTAGATAAAGTTAGATTAGATAATTTATTTAGATTTTGATTAGAAGTTGAAGAGTTAACAAAAAAAAAGGTTTTAAAAATTTTATATGATGATAATAATATTCAAATATTAAATAATAGTTGAAAATTACAAATTCCTTGATTTTATAAAAATCCTGAAAAACATAAAATTTTATCAAAAATATGAATATATGAATATTTTAAAAAATATAATATTATAGATTATTTACCAAAATCATATTTTATTTCTTCTGATAAAAAAGATAAAATTGATGAAATATTAAAAGTTATTAGATCAAAATTTTCTCAAGAAGACAAAATTGTATTAAAACATCCTTTATTAGATGGAAATTGAAATTGAGTTTGAATTATTAATAATTATTCTAGTAAAAATAAACTTAAAAAATCTATTGAAGAAAGTCTTTCAAAATTTAGAAAAAAATGATGAAATTTAAATTCTGAATTATTAATTCAAGAATTTGTAGAAAATAAAATTTGAGAATGAAGTATTACCTTTTCTATTCAAAATTATAGAATTGAAAATTGGGGATTAGTTCATAATTATACTGATAATTGATGATACTTTTCATCTGATAATTTTTTTTGATTTTTAAGTTTAGAGGAAAAATTAAAGTTAGAAAAACAAATAGAAACTGATTTAAGAAATTTATTAGAGTGATTAAACAAAGAATGAATAAGGGGGAATATCTGATTTGATTTAATATTTTCAAAAGAAAATAATCAAATAAAAGTTTTTATAATTGAAGCAAATTGAATTCATAGAACTACTTGAAGTACATTACCTAATAATTTTGCATATAATACTTGAAATGAAAAATTTTTATGAATTCCTATTGCTAAAAGATTTATAAAAGAAAAATATCAAGATTTTTCTGAAAGAAGTTTGTTAGAAATAGCTAATATTTTAAAATCTTTTTGAAAATCTTTTTGACAAGAACAGATTATGAATATAAAATGTGAAGGTCAGGAATGGTGATATCCTGTATTATGGTTATCTGCAGCTTGAGAAAACCCAGATAATTTAGTTGAACTTTATTTAAAATTAGATATTTTTAATGAAAATTGAATAAGATATCTTAAAGAAATTTTTAATAAAATTATTTAATATGTTAATAAAAAAATACTATAATATTATTTTTGAAGATTTGTGAAAAGATTTTGAATATAAAATAAAAGAATGATGGGATTATTATGTCTTTATTATTGATAATTCTATTGTTTATAGATTTCCTAAAAAAGAAAAAAATATAAATGAATTAGAAAAAGAAAAAAAAATTTTAGATATATTAAAAGAGAATATTAGTATAAATATACCTAATATTAAAATAGTTTGATGAATTTGATATAAATATAAAATCATTCCTTGAAATATAATAAAAAAAATAAGTTTAATTTATTTAAATAAAGATGATTTAAATAATATTTTAGATGATATAGTTTTATTTTTAAAAGAATTGCATTCAATTCCTATTAATAAATTTGATTTTTTAAAATCTGAAGAAGCTGATTATAATATATATAAAGATTATTTAAAAAATGAAATTGATATTAGATTAAGATGAAAAGTAGAATATACTTATATAAAAAAATTAAAATTATATATAGATGATTTATTTGCTTTAAATTTTAAAGAAAAAGCATTAGTACATACTGATATTCAAGCAAAAAATATAATTTTTGATTATCAAAAGAATAAAATTTCTTGAATTATAGATTTTTCAGATTGTAGATTATCTTGAAGAGAGAATGATTTTGTTCATTTTCTTGATTGGTGAGAAGAAATTTTTGAAAATATTATAGTGAAATATTTATGATTTTATGATGAAGATTTTGTTAAAACTATTAAATTTTTATATAAGAAAACTACTATTTTTGAAATTATGAATGATGAAATATATAAGAATAATTTTAATTATTTATTAGAAAAAATTAAAAATTTTTAAATCAAGAATTAGTTGAAAAATAAAAATTAAATCATAAAATACTTATAATTATTTATAAGTATTTTTTTATGCAAGAAATAAAGGTTAATAATACTAATCTTAGTTATGAATTTTTTGAAAACCAAAATAAAAATTCTGATATTATTTTGATTTTACATGGTTGGCAAGGAGCTAGTTCTAGTTGGACAAAAGTAGGTAAGTTGTTAAGTGAGAATTGATTTCATGTAATTATTCCTGATATTCCTTGTGCTAGTAAACTAACTAAATGTAGTGATGTTTATAATTTAGATAATTATGCTGAAATTATAGAAAAGTTTATTGAAGATTTAAAACAAAAATATAAAGATTTAAATTTTGATAATCTTATTTTATGGGGACATAGTAATTGATGAGCTATTTCTATAAAATTAGTAAATAGAAAAAAAATAAAAATATTAAGACTTGTTTTAAACAATTCTGCTTGAATTAGAAATGATAAAAAAAGAAGTCTAAAAAGAAAAATATTTAATAACCTAATTAAATCATTAAAATTTTTAAAAAATATAAAGTGATTTAAAAAACTTAGAATTTTATTTTATAAAGCTATTTGAAGTCATGATTATTTGAAAGCTGAAAATAATCCAAACTTAAAACAAACTTATTTAAATATGATTTCTTCAGACTTAAAAGATGAAATAAAAAATATAGATAATCATACTCTTTTGATTTGGTGAGAAAAAGATAGTTATACTCCAGTTTCTGATGCTCATTTTATGAGAAATAATATAAAAAATTCAAAATTAGTAATTTTAGATAATGAAACTCACTGAATACATCTTAAAAATCCAGAAAGACTTGTTAAAACTTTTTTAGATAATATATAGTCCTTTCTCTTTAGCTTTCCTTTTATAAGGAGAAAATATAAAAATATTATTATATATTTAATTTACTATATGCAAAATTTAATAATTTGAGAACCATTTGATTATATAGAATTATTTATTCTATGAGCTTTACCATTGTTTTATAAGCTTTCTTTTTGGCTTTATACAATTCAATTAAAAGAATATAGATGGGATAGATTTAAAGAATATATTACAACTAAACAATGAAGAGATGCATTATTTAGCATTTTTAGTGTTGTTGAATTAATGTTATTTATTATTTCTATTTTAATTTGGATTCCTTATTTTATAAAAACTCCTTATTTAGTTACTTTTTGGTGAACATTTTATTGGATTTTTATTTGATTTTTAGTTATTGAAAATATTTTTGTCCTATGAAAAATTTTTAGAAAGAAAATAATAAAACCAATAATAACTTGAAGATTAGTTATACTATTATTACTTTTTATAATTTGAGCAAGTATAGATTTATATTATTTTTATAGCTGGAATTTGTGGAGTTTTAGTTATTTATATATTTTAGGAGTCTATTTAGGATTACCTTTAATTATATTTTTTTATAATATTATTTCTTTACCTCTTGTAAATTATAAAAAAAATAAACAAATTAAAAAAGCTATAGAAAAATCAAAAAAAATTAATACTTCTATAAAAATTTGAATTACTTGAAGTTATGGTAAATCAAGTGTAAAAGAATTTTTAAGTTCTATTTTAGAACAAGACTGATCTATACTTAAAACTCCAGAAAATCAAAATACAGAAATGTCAGTTTCAGCACTTATTTTAAATAAATTAAGTAATAAATATAAATATTTTGTAGCTGAAATGTGAGCTTATAGAATTTGAGAAATATCACTTTTATGAAAAATAGTAAATCATAAATATTGATTTTTAACTGCAATTTGAAATCAACATATATGACTTTTTTGAAATCAAGAAAATATAATTAAAGCAAAATTTGAAATTTTAGAAAAAGTAAAAGAAAATAATTGATTTTTATATGTAAACAATGATAATAAATTTATAGAAAAATATTTAGAAAATATCAATACTACAAATATTATTAGATATTGAGTGAAATCTGAAAAAGCATGTGCTAAATCAAAAATAATAGAAATAAATGATTTAAAAACAAAATTTGAATTTAGTTATAATTGACTAAGAGAAACTTTTGAAACAAATTTAATCTGAGAACATAATATACTTAATATTACTTGAATTTTGGCTTTTTGCTATGATATTTGATTAGAAACTAAGGATTTAAAAAAATATTTATTAAATATTAAAAAACCTAAAAATACTCAGGAAATAATAAAAATATGAAAGAATATATTAATTGATGATACTTATAATCTTTCAGAAGCATGATTAAAATCTGGACTTGATTTATTAAAATATTTTAAAAATAAAAATAAAATACTTGTTTTAGATGATATTTTAGAACTTTGAAAAGAATCTGAGAAAATTCATTATAATATAGCAAAACAAATATCTAAAAATAAGTTAATAGATAAAATATTATTTATATGAGTTAATTATAAAGATAGTTTTAAAAAAGGCTTAATTGATGGATGATTAAAAAAAGAAAATATATTAATTAATTTAGAGAATATAGATAATAATACAGTTATTTTATTTGAATGAAGAAAATCTAAAAAATTTTTTAATAGAACAAAAAAGAATTATGGAACATAAAATTTATCATAATATCAGAAAAATAAAATTACCTTATTTTATAAGGATATTTTTAGGTTGATTTTTGATTTTAACTTGAATTATCTCAATAATCCTACCTTTACCATTATCTGTTCCAACTGGAATTGTTTTAATTATAGTTGGAATTACTTTTGTAATTGAAGCTAAAGATATAAAAAATGTAAGAAAAATAAGAAAATGAATTTTTTATTTATCAAAAAATTTGAAAGACTCAAAAATTAGAAAACATAAAATAAAAGATATAAAAAAACATACTAAATATATTTTAAAAAATAAAAAATGAAAAAACAGATAATTCTTTTAAAAGGTTGAGAAGCTAAAGAAAATTTTAAAGATTTTTATGATTTTTTAGAATCTCAGGATTTTAATCCATATGAAGAAAATGAATTAAAATGGTCAGATATTTTAGATAGAGATTTATGAGAGGATTTTGAAGTTATAAAATTTCCTAGACCAAATTCTGGTTTTGCTGATTATAAAGCTTGGAAGATAATATTTGAAAAAACTATACCTTATTTAAAACAAAATTTTATTTTACTTGGACATAGTTTAGGGGCTACTTTTTTAGTTAAATATTTAGAGGAAGATGATAAATATGATTTAAAAGATAAAGTTGAAAAAATATTTTTAGTTGCACCAGCTTATAAAGATGATGAAAAAGAAGTTTTATGAAATTTTAATTTTTCTAAGCCTTTAGATAATCTAAAAAAAATTCAAGAAAAAATTATAATTTTTTGAAGTAAGGATGATTTTATAGTAGCTTTTTCTAATATAAAAGATTTCAAAATAGAACTTCCAAAAGCTAAATTTATGATTTTTGAGAATAGAGGACATTTTTTACAGGAAGATTTTAATGAGTTGATTAAATTATTAAAAAATATATAAAGAATAATCAAGATAAATTTATTAATAATAATAAATATTTAAATTTTTATATTAAACCTATGCCAAAAACTATATCACCAATAAACTGAGAAATTATTGAAAATTATGAATATATTTCTGAGAATGAATTAGAAGAAAAAATAAAACTTGCTAATAAGTCTTTTCAAAATTGGTCAAGAACTTCTATTTCTAAGAGAAAACAACTTTTTTTAAATTTAGCTAAAATAATGCTTAAACAACAAGAAGAGATGGCAAAATTGGATACTATTGAAATGTGAATGCTTTTTTCTTGAGCTTTATGAGATGTAAGTAAATCTGCTAGTTGAACTATTTATTTTACTGAACATGCTGAAAAATGGTTAGCAGATATAGAATTTGATGAATGATGATTACAATGAAAAAAAGTTTATGAAGCATTAGGTGTTATTTTTACAATTAGTCCTTGGAATTTTCCTTATAATCAAGTTTTTAGAAATGCAGTCCCAAATATTTTGGCTTGAAATGTAGTTTTATCAAAGCATGCAAGTAATGTTCCACAAGTTGCAAGAAAAATAGAAGAATTGTTTTTAGAAGCAGGTTTTCCACAATGAGTTTATCAAAATTTACAAATTTCTAGTAATTTAACTGAAAAAGTAATCTCAGATTTTAGAGTAAAATGAGTAAATATTACTTGATGAGAAAAAGCAGGTAGAGTAGTATGATCATTAGCTTGAAAATATTTAAAACCATCTATTTTAGAATTAGGATGACTTGATCCTTTTATTTTATTAGATACAAAAAATATTGATAATGTAATAGAGCTTGCTCTAAAATGAAGAATGTCATCTTGTGGTCAAAAGTGTAATTCTAGTAAAAGATTTATAATTTTAGAAAAATATTATGATGAATTTATAGAAAAATTTACAAAAGCAATGAGTGAATTAAAAATATGAGATCCATTTAATAAAGATACTCAAGTATGACCTTTAGCAAAAGAAAGTATGCTTGAAGAACTTGAAAATATAGTTTCAGAAAGTGTAAAACAATGAGCTAAATTAGTTTTAGGTTGAAAAAGAATTGATAGAAAATGATTTTATTTTGCTCCAACAGTTTTAATAAATGTAAAACCTTGAATAAAAGTTTTTGAGGAAGAAACTTTTTGACCTGTAGCTCCAATAATTAAAGCAAAAGATGAACAAGATGCTATAGCTTTAGCAAATACTTCAAAATATGGACTTACAAGTGCAATTATTACAGATAGTAAAGAAAAATTTGAAAAATATAGTAAAATGATAGAAAGTTGAAGTGTATTTTGGAATAAAATACCTACATCTTATCCATTTTTACCATATGGTTGACTGAAAGATTCAGGATATGGTAGAGAACTTGGAGAAAGATGAATGAAGAATTTTACAAATAAAAAAGTAATTGTTTATTAATTTATAGTTTTAAATATAATTAAAATTATAGTAAATATATATTAAAATAGTAATTAAAAATGTTTAAAAAAACAATAATATCAGAATTTTTTACAACTGTATCATTTAAACAAGCATTGTATAGTTTATATTTAATGACTTTTTGATTTTATAAATTAAAAAATTGAAAAGAAGAAATCTTATTTAAAGAAAAAATTTTAGAAAAAATTAAATTAAAATGAGATTTTTTTACTTTTTATAATTGAAGAAGTACTATTTACCATGCTTTAAGAATTATTTGAGTTACTGTTGATGATGAAGTTATAATTAGTTCTTATACATGTAGTGTAGTTGTAAATTCAGTATTACAATCAAAAGCTAAATTAATCTATTCTGACATAGAAAAAGAAACTTTATGATTGGATTTAGAAAGTTTAAAGAAAAATATTTCTAAAAAAACAAAAGTAATAATTTTACAAAATACTTTTTGAAAAAAGTCTAAAAATTATGATGAAATAATAGATTTAGCCCAAAAAAATAATATCTTAATTATAGAGGATTGTGCTCATAGTTTATGAAATTTTTCTGAATATAAGTGAGATTTTATAGTATTTTCAACAGGAAGAGATAAAGTTATATCTAGTGTAACAGGTTGAATTTTAGTAGTAAATAATAAAAGGTATTTTTGAAGGAAAATAACTCAAGAATCACCTTCTACAAAACTTATTTTAAAAAATCTTATGTATAATATAGTTTGATATAAAGCATATATTTTATATGATTTTTTTAAACTTTGAAGAATTACAATATATCTTTCAAGAAAATTATGAATCATTACTGAAATATTAGATAATAAAGAAAAAAATCTTTCTAGTTCTAATTTTAATTTAGCTTTTCCAAATGCTTTGGCTTATCTTGCTTTGAAAGAGTTAAATAATTTAGATAAATACACAAAAGTAAGATTGAAAAATTCTGCTTATTATTTGAAAAATATTAAGAATGATAAAATAAAAATAATTTTTAAAGATTTAAAAAATTATAATTGATTTAGATTTCCTATTTTATTAAGATCTGAAGAAGAAAAAAATAAATTGTATAAGATAGCTAGAAAAAATAATATCATTTTATGAAATACTTGGTCAGGAACCAATATTGTTCCATTTTGAGTTGATTTACAAAAAGCTAAATATATTCCTGGAAGTTGTCCAATTTCTGAAGATATTTCTAAAAGAATTTTAACACTTCCAAATCATAAATTTATTGTAAAAAAAGATATGGATAGAGTTATAGAAATTTTAAATAATTTCTAATAAGATTATCATATTTGTAAATTACTATATTTAATTATTATAATTAGTAAATGTTATATATTTTTCCAACAAATACTTGTTTTTGAATAGCTTGTCCTATTTCTGAAGCTGAAAATTATAAAAAAATTTATGAAATAAAAAAAAGACCATTAGATAAAGCAATTGCTATAATGGTTTCAGATTTTGATTACTTTGAAAAAAATACTAAGCTTAATATAGAACAGATTAAATTTTTAAAAAAATATGAAAATCCTTGGACTATTTTGATAAATAAAAATAAAATTTTAGATATAAAATTATTAAAAATAATAAATCAATTGCCAAATTCAGAGATTTATGAAAAAATAGCTTTTAGAGTTGCTCATAATTTTATGCAAAAAAAATTAATTAGATTAAATGGACCATTATTTCTAACAAGTGCAAATATTTCAAATAATTCTGAAATTTTTTCAACTACTAATATTAAAAAAGAATTTTGAGATATTTTAGAAAAAGAAGAAATAAAAGTTCTAGCTTACTGAGATTTTTGCATAAATAGTAAACAAAAATATAGTGATATATTTGAATTTAAAGAAGATACTGAAGAAGTGAAATATTTTAGAAAATAAAAAAAATATTTGACATCATTATTATTCTCTTTACTATTAATATGTCTTTAAAAAAAGACTATTTTTAAAATAAGGAGGTACCAAAATGGTATTAACTACTATTCACTCACAATCTAATAGATTGATTGAGTTGGCTAAAAATAATAAGTTGTTTGCTGTTGCAAGTAAAATTCTTCAAAAAGATGGAGATACTAAACAAAAAGCAAATGAAAGACTTGAAATCTTTTTTAGAGCTCTTACTATTTCTGTAAATAATCCAGGAGAGTATGCTTTTCATGAATATGAAGATAAAGCATTTCATGCTTGTCTTTTAGATAATGAAGCTTTTGAAGAAGTTTGTAGTAAAGTGTTTGGTTTTAAAGTTAATCATATATCTTGGGCTAGATTAGGTGATAACTTAAGCAAATATCAAAATAAAGCAGATAAAATGGCAAGTAAATTTACTGAACTTTTTGGAAAATCTAAAATGTTATCAGAAGGTGCTGCTGTTATTTGTTGGGATTCACCAGCAATTGCTGCTTAAAAAATTATACAGGTGGATTTTTCCACTTGTTTTTATTTAAATATTTTTTAAATATATGTCAAAATTATTTAGTATAGAATTTTATAAATATTTTTATGATAAAGTTTTAACATATCAAAGAACAAAAAATGAAGTTAATTTTTTAATAAAAGTATTAAATCTAAATAAAAAAAATAAAATTTTAGATTTAGCATGTTGATTTTGAAGACATACTGAATTTTTATTAAATCAGTGATTTAATGTTTATTGAATAGATTTCTCAGAAAGCTTTATATCACATATAAAAGAAATATCTCAGTATAAAAAAAAATATTTTTTATGAGATATAAGAATAAAAAATGTATTATGAAAAAAATTTGATAAAATTTATAGTTTACATACTTCATTTTGATATTTTTCTGAAAATGATAATGAAAAAATTATTGAGAATATTTCTAGTTTATTAAATATAAATTGATTATTTTTAATAGATTTAAATAATCCTTATGATACTTTATTATTTGAAAAATGAGAATCAATATTACAAAAATGAGATGATTACATAAAAGATATAAAAAGTATAAAAAATAAAAGATTGATATTTAAAAGAATTATAAAAAAATGAGATGATATTTTTAATGAAAAATATTCTTTAAGAATATATACAAAAGATGAATTAGAAGAAATATGAAAAAAATATAATTTATTATTGATAAAAACTTTTTGAGATTTTAATTTTAATAAATTTAATAAAGATTCAAAAAGAATGATTTTACTTTTCAAAAAACAATAAAAATTGCTTTTTTTAGTTATTTTAATATAAATACATAAAATTTTTATAAATTAAAAAAACTAAATGTTACTACTTAAATGGTTATCAGATAATGACTATATAGATTTAAATAAAAAATGACAAATAAAGGCAGATATTTTATCTTGAATAACTGTAGCTTTAGCATTGATTCCAGAAGCTATTGCTTTTTCTTTTGTTGCTAAAGTTGATCCTATGGTTGGTCTCTGGGCTGCTTTTATTATGTGAATAATGACATCTATTTTTTGATGAAGACCTGGAATGATAAGTTGAGCAACTGGTTCAATGGCAGTTGTTATGACTTCATTAGTTGTTCAACATTGATTAGATTATCTTCTTGTAGCAGTGATTATAGCATGAATTATTCAAGTATTATTTGGATTTTTAAAACTTTGAAAAATTGTTAGATTAATTCCTCATTCTGTTATGCTTTGATTTGTAAATTGACTTGCTATAATAATTTTTATGGCTCAATTATGACAATTTCAAACTAAAACTTGAGATTGGTTATCAACTACTCCTATGTTAATAATGCTTTTATTAGTTTTTATAACAATGTGAATTATTTATTTTTTACCTAAAATAACTAAAACTATTCCTTCAGGTTTAGCATGAATAGTAATTGTAACTTTAATGGTTTTATTTATTCCTGCTTTTAGTGATACTTGAACAGTTGCAAGTTATTTATCAAGTAATTGATTTAATACTTTAAAATAATCTTTTCCAAGTTTTTCTATTCCAAATATTAATGATAATTTTTTAGAAGTATTGAAAATAGTTTTTCCTTATAGTTTAATATTAGCTATAATATGATTAACAGAAAGTCTTATGACTTTAACTTTGATTGATGAATTAACAGAAACAAGATGAAAAGCAAATAAAGAAGCTATATGACAATGAATAGCAAATATGACCTGTGGTTTTTTCTGAGCTATGTGAGGATGTGCTATGATAGGTCAATCAATGATTAATATTTCAAATGGTTGAAGAAAAAGATTATCAGGAATTTCAGCAAGTATATTTTTAATATTATTTGTAGTTTTTGGAACAAGTTTAATTATGAAAATTCCATTAGCTGCCCTTGTTTGATTAATGTTTATGGTTGTAATTGGAACATTTGCTTGGCCTACATTAAAAATGTTAAATAAAATTCCAAAATCTGATGCTTTTGTAATTATATCAGTTACATTGATTACTGCTATATCTCATGATTTAGCTTTAGCAGTTATATCATGAATAATAATATCTGCACTTGTATTTGCTTGGCAAAAATCTCAAGAAATTAATTTTACTAAAATAATTTCAAAAGACTGAAAAATAACAACTTATAAATTAGATTGACCAATATTTTTTGCATCAGTTAGTAGATTTAAGGAGATTTTTAATCTAAAGAATGATACTAAAGAGGTAATTATAGATTTTGAAAAATCAAAAGTTATGGATCATTCTGCTATTGAAGCAATAAATTCTTTAACTGATAAATATAGAAAATCTTGAAAAAAATTACACTTAAAACATTTGTCAGCTGATTGTAGAAAATTAATAAAAAATGCAGACAAAATAATTGATGTTAATATAATAGAAGATCCAAAATATTTTGTAAGTGATAATAAGTTAGCAAGTTAATAATTTTTATAAAAATTATTAATTAAATTGAAAAAAATAAAAAAAAGATATAATTATTTAGATTTATAATTATATCTTTTTTTATGCACAATTTAAAAGAAATTACAGATAAAAGTACTTGGAATAATTTTATTTTTGAAAATGAATTTGATTTTTATAGTTTTTTGTGTTCTTGGGAATGGACTTTATTTCAAGAAAAATCATGAAATAAAGTATTAAAATATTGAATATATAAACAAAATAGATTAATAGGAATCCTTCCTCTAATTGTAAAAAAAGCAAAAAGATGAACTTATCTTTTTGCACCACATACTCCTTTGATTAAAAAATCAGAAGATTTTTTTGAAGTTTTAAAAAATCTTTTAAAAGACTTAAAAAATATAGCTAAAAAAAATAAGGCTAATTTTATAAGATTTAATTCTCCAGTTAAAAATACTTTGAAAAATAAAAAATCTTTTAAAAATTTAGGTTTTATAGATGCTCCTATGCATGAACATGCTGAAGATACTCATTTACTTGATTTAAAAAAATCAGAAGAAGAACTTTTATGAAATATGAAAAAAGGGGATAGGTATTATATAAATAGAGCTATAAAAGAATGAGTTGAGATAATTAAATGAAATTCAGAAGAGCAAAAAGAAATTTTAACTAATATGCACCTAGAACATTCAAAAAAAGTTTGATATCATCCATTTTCAAAAAAATTTATAAATTATTTATATGAAGTTTTTGGAGATAATATTACTACTATTTCAGCTAGATATGAAGGAAAAGTAGAATCTATTTTGATGACAATAAAATTTTGAAAAACTTGTGTATACTATATAGCTGCTTCAGATATAAAACATCATAAATTTTCTCCAAATTATTTATGTCAATGGGAAGCTATAAAACAAGCAAAACAAGATTGATGTGAAATATATAATTTTTGGTGAGTTTCTCCTGATGATAATCCAGCTCATCCTATAGCTTGAGTAACTAAATTTAAAAGAAAATTTTGAGGTTATGATTATAGTTTACTTCATGCTCAAGATTTAATTATCTCTCCTAAGTATTGGTTTAATTTTATTATTGAAACCATTAGAAGAAAAAAAAGATGATATTATTATAAAAATCCAGAATAGTATTGACAAAATTAATAATTATCTTATATTTAAGATAATTATTAATTAAATCATATAATATGAAAAAAATAATTCTATTTACATTTTTTATTTTTATTTCAATTCATTCAGCTTTTTGATATATAGATTATAGGTATACTATGAAAAAAGATTATATAGATTCAATATATATATTGACACCTTCAGTAAAAGAAAAACTGGATAACTATATAAATAAAGTTTGAAATAAGATTGTAAAAAAAGATTTTGATAATAGGGTTTATATTATAGAAAAACAGAAGGAATTTTTACTTAATTTTCTTTTTAAATACCATATTTTAAAAAATGATATTAGATATTATATTGTTTCTTATTTATATAATTGATTAGATAAATTAAAATTTATAAAATACTGAAAATATTTAATAAATTAAAAATCTTGAATAAATTGCATTATTCAAGATTTTTTTTATAATTAAGAAACCAAAAAAATAAAAACAAAAGGAGCAGTTATGCTTATTGGTAAACATTATATTGAGAATCCAATTGTTCAAGGTGGAATGGGTGTTGGTGTATCTTGGGACCAGTTAGCTGGTCATGTCTCCTTATATGGAGGATTAGGTACTATTAGTACAGTAGGTACTGGATATTATAAATATCCTAAATATATGATACATTCAAAGGGAGAAAGACCAAATGTATTGGATTGTAATTCAAAAGAAGCATTATTTGAAATATTTCAAAATGCAAGAAAAATATGTGGAGATAAACCTCTAGCTGTAAATATAATGCATGCATTAACAGGTTATTCTCAATCAGTAATAGATTCTTGTGAAGCTGGAGCAGATATTATTATTTGTGGAGCTGGTTTACCTCTTGATTTACCAAATCTTACAAAAGATTTTCCAGATGTTGCCTTGATCCCAATAGTTTCTAGTATAAAAGCTACTCAAATCATCTTTAAAAGATGGGAGAGATATGGTAGATTACCTGATGCTGTTATAGTTGAAGGACCAAAATCTGGTGGTCATCAAGGTTTTAAACTTGAAGATTGTTCAAAAGAAGAATTTCAACTTGAAAATATTATTCCAGATATAATTGAATTTTGTAGCAGATTTAATATTCCAGTTATTGCAGCTGGAGGAATTTGGGATAAAAATGATATTGATTGGTATCTCAATTTAGGTTGTACTGCTGTTCAAATGGGAACAAGATTTGTAGCTACTCATGAATGTGATACAAGTAATATTCATAAACAAATATTACTTAATTGTACTTCTGATGATATATCTCTTAAAGGTTCTCCAGTTGGATTACCATCAAGAAGTATAACTACAAAACTTCATGAAATGATACAAAAAGAAACTGCACCCAAAATAAAATGTATTTCCAATTGTGTAAAACCATGTGAACATGGAAAAGGAGCAAAAAAAGTAGGATATTGTATTGCTGATAGATTAGGTGATACAATACTTGGAAAATATGATACTGGATTATTTTTTACTGGAACTAATGGTTTCAGGGTAAATGAAATAATTTCAGTAAAAGATCTTATTGATAAACTTATCAATGGAGAATAAAAAAAGAAGTGGATTTTTTATCCACTTCTTTTACATTATATCACTTCCAGCAATTAATTTTGATTCTCTTTTTGAACTTCTTCCTTCTAAATCCTCATTTAGATAAATTAATTTAGAATTTTCTTTATCTCATATATTTCATAAAACTTCAATTCTTGAAGAATCAAGTAAGAAATCAAGAATTGATTTTGCATCTAAACTATTATCAGCTCATTTAATCATTTCAATTGATTCCTGAAATCATTCAGCAATTTTAAGTCTTTGACCAGCCATACCTTCTCAAAGTAAAATTTTTGATTCTTTTTCTGCTTCAGCTTCTTTTACTTGCATGATTTTTTTTGCTTCAGCTTCATTTAAAGCTGCTTCTTTAAATTTTTGAGTTTCTACTACTTTATTCATAGCAGACATTACATGACTATCAAGTTTTACATCTCTAACTTGTATAGAATCAAGAGTATAACCAAATTGTTTTAATTTTTCTCTTAATTTCATTTCAATATCTTTACCAATTTCTTCTCTTTTACCAAAAATTTCTTTATGAGTAAATTCTACCATCATAGCTCTTAATTGTTCATCAATTGCTGCCCTCATCATTGTTCTAGGATCATCAATTGAATAAACAGATTTATATATATTTCAATTTCTAGAATCATCATTATCATCAGAAACATAATATATAACATTTAATCAAACATAACAAGTTACATTATCATGAGTAACTCATTCAACTTCTACAGAGAAGTTCTTTCTATATAAATCTTGTCTAATAGTTGTTGTAACAAAAGGAACTATAAAATTAAGTCATTGTCTTAAAATTCATGTATATTTTCAAAATACTTCTTTTGTTCTAACAGTTTGAGGACTTACCATTCTTACTCATGCTAATAATAATATAACAAAATATATTATTGCAATAAATATACCAACTTGGGGTATAAATCATAAAGCTAATCAAAAAATAATTTCAATTGTCAAAATTATTGGTCACATATGAATTTAAATTAATAATAAAATACTTTTTAAGTTTAACATATTTATCTTAGAAAACAAAATTATTTTAAGAAAATATTAGAAATAATATTTGAATCATAATTCATTTCTCAATTTTGTACTTTTGATAAATATTCTAGTATTAACTCTTCTGAATTAATATTTTTTTCTAAATTATATACTCATACAATATTTCAAGTATCATCTTTATTATTTAATATTTCTATATAATTTTTTCAAAATATGTTGATTATTTTATTATGAATTTCTTTGTAATAATTTTTATTATCAATATTATTTGCATAATTTATAATTATTTTTGTTTCTTTTATAGTTAATAATTTTAAATTTTTCCAAAATTCTATAGTGTTTATAAAATCAGGAATTTGTGAATTTTTATCATATATATCAATAAAAATAGTATCAAATTTGTTTTTTTTCTTATTTTTTAGAATTTCTATAGCTTCCAATGCTCACATATTAAAATAATTTATATTATTTAATTGAAATTCATTTTTAGCAATTTCTATCATAGTTTCATCTATTTCAACTCAAGTTATATTTACCTTATCTCAAAAGTAATCTTTAAAATATCTAGCATAACTTCATCATCAAAAACCTAAAATTAAAATATTTTCAGGTATTTCTCAAATAAAACTAGCAAGTATAGAATTTTTTATATAAGGACTATAACTTGTTTTGTCTTCTATATCATACCAAGAATAAATTATTTTTTTTCATCATTTAGTAATAATATTTACTAATAATTCTCAATCTATTCTTTCAACTTCAATATCTTCTGAGTAATATTTTGATTTATAATATTTTGTCATTTTTTATCTATTAGGAAATATAAAAAATATTTTTATATTAAATTATTAATAAATATAAATTTATATTAACTATTTGATTTAAAAATAAAAATTCTTTTTTAAAAAGATTTTAAATTATAGATAATTTGATTTACAATTTTAAAAAATATTTTTTTATAAAATTTGATAAAAACTAGTTTACAAGTAAAATAATATAAAATAAAAATATTTTTTAAATGTATAATTTATGTCTTATTCAGAATCAGATACAAGAGCAAATTTTATAGACCCTCAACTTAAAAATAGTAAATGGGAAGCTCATAACATAAAAAGAGAATATTATTTTACTGATGGTAGAAAAACTCTTTGAAATAAAAGATGAGATAGAAAATTTGCAGATTATTTATTAAAATATAAATGAGTAAATCTAGCACTTATTGAAGCCAAAAAAC
>Ga0256829_1000144_pt1 | contig 92474 bp, 77 predicted proteins | sample 131447metaG_FD_185979 | JGI IMG/M metagenome (GOLD analysis project Ga0256829, IMG submission 185979) | Hydrothermal vent microbial communities from Lau Basin, Pacific Ocean - 131-447 | ecosystem: Environmental > Aquatic > Marine > Hydrothermal vents | place: Pacific Ocean: Lau Basin | collected... | reverse complement strand
CGCGAAGCAATCGCTCAACGAGGGTCTGAAGGTCGCGTTCCGCTCGGGCGCGGTCATGGGGCTCGTGGTCGTCGGCTTCGCGCTGCTCGATGTGTCGTTCTGGTTCTTCATCTTCAACGCGACCGGGATGGCCGGCGATCTCGCCGCGATGACCACGGTCATGCTCTCCTTCGGGATGGGCGCCTCGACCCAGGCGCTGTTCGCGCGTGTGGGTGGTGGTATCTACACCAAGGCCGCCGACGTCGGTGCAGACCTTGTCGGTAAGGTTGAAGCGGGTATCCCCGAAGACGACGCGCGCAACCCCGCGACGATCGCTGACAACGTCGGCGACAACGTGGGTGACGTTGCTGGTATGGGTGCTGACCTCTACGAGTCGTACTACGGCTCGATCCTCGCGACGATGGCGCTCGGTGTCGCCGCGGCGTTCTCGTTCGCTGGGATCAGCGACGGCGAATCCGCCTCGCTCGGGATCAAGCTCGCCGTCGCGCCGATGGCGCTGGCCGGTGTCGGGATCATCTGCTCGATCCTCGGTGTCTTCGTGGTCAAGGCCGACGAGAACGCTTCATTCGCGAAGCTCCTCAAGGGTCTGCACATGGGTGTGTACGTCGCTTCGGGTCTGGTGATCATCGGCGCGTCCGCGCTGCTCTGGTTGCTGCTCGGGAGCGATTCCACGATGGCGCAGATCCTCCCCTGGTGGCGCCTGATCCTTGCGATCATCACGGGCCTCGTGGCCGGGAACGTCATCGCGTACGCGACGGAGTACTACACCTCGTACGAGCACCGTCCGACCCAGCGGATCGCTGAGCAAGCGCTCACGGGTCCCGCGACGGTCATCATCGCTGGTATCGCTGAAGGCATGAAGTCCACCTGGGCTTCGCTCCTCGTGGTGGTCGTCGCGATCATCGGCGCGTTCTCCTTCGCCGGCGGCGGCGACAACTTCCTCCTTGGCCTTTACGGCGTCGGTATCGCCGCGGTCGGGATGCTCTCGACCCTCGGGATCACGCTCGCGACGGACGCGTACGGCCCGATCGCGGACAACGCCGGCGGCAACGCCGAGATGACGGGTCAGCCCCCCCACGTCCGTGAGCGCACGGACATGCTCGACTCGCTGGGCAACACCACGGCGGCGACGGGCAAGGGCTTCGCGATCGGTTCTGCGGCGCTGACGGCGCTCGCGCTGTTCGCGGCGTACATCCAGGTCGTCCAGACCCAGATCACGACCCAAGCTGAGAACTTCTACAACTCCTCGACCCACCCCGCCCCTCCGGCGATGGTCGATGGGTACTACGCCGTCCACCAGGGCAACGGTCGTTTCGCCGTCGTTCAACCGGGTGAGGAAGGCGACTCCGTCGATGGTGGGATGCTCGTCGAGGTCGTGAGCGATCACGGTACGAAGCCCAAGTTCGCGCTCAACGAGACCTTCCCCGCGAAGAAGCTCTCCGAAGCCCGCTACGAGATCCACGGCACCATCGAGCACGAAGGGCACATGGACCCCTGGTCCGCTTCGCTCGCGTCGTCGAAGAACGGCTCGATCACGGACGTCCTCCACTACTACGACGTCTCCCTCGCGAACCCGAAGCTCCTCGGTGGTATCTTCATCGGTGTGCTCCTCGCGTTCCTCTTCTGTGCTCTGACGATGAACGCCGTGGGCCGTGCGGCGTACGCGATGATGGGCGAATGCCGTCGTCAGTTCGGGAAGATCCGCGAAGCGCTCCGTCGTGACGGGATGGCCGAGGAAGACCTCTCCAACCCCGACAACTGGCCGATGAAGGGTGTGGACCTCGACGGTCACCACTACCCGGACTACGCGAACTGTGTCGCGATCTCGACGGCCGGTGCGCAGAAAGAAATGGTCGTCCCGGCGATCCTCGCGATCGTGGTCCCGATCCTCGTGGGTCTGACCCTGAGTGTCCCGGGTGTGATGGGTCTCCTCGCCGGTGGTCTGACCTCGGGCTTCGCCGTCGCCGTCTTCATGGCGAACGCCGGTGGTGCGTGGGACAACGCGAAGAAGCTCCTCGAGTCCTACGGGAAGACCACGGCTCAGGACATGGTCAGCGGCACGGGGAACTCGGACAAGGTTCCCGCCGCCGTCCGTGACGCGATCATGGCGCGGGCGCAGGAAGCGGTCGCCGCCGGTCGTGGTGACGAGATCGTCTACGGCAAGGGTTCCGAAGACCACAAGGCGACGGTCGTCGGCGACACCGTCGGTGACCCCTTCAAGGACACTTCGGGTCCCTCGCTCAACATCCTCATCAAGCTGATCTCGATCGTCTCGGTCGTGTTCGCCGGGCTGATCGTCGCGTACGGCGATGTCCTGTCGAGCGCTCTCGGGATCTGATCCCGGAACGGTTGAACTGAATCTTCCAAGCCCCGTTCCTCAGGAACGGGGCTTTTTCATGCGCGGACCCGATCTGAGTGGGATGAAAACCGTGAGGGGTTTCCGTGCGGATAATGAGGTGTACGAACTCGATCCACGGAGCGACGATGACCCCACGACTGCTGTCCCGATTGATCCTCCTCACACTGTTCATCCTGATCCCCGCGCGGTCGGCGCACGGATCACCCCTCGGGGACGAGGTGCGCGGGCGCTGCGAGGAGATCCTTGGTTCCGTGGAGGACGAGACAAGTCTCCGGAACGCGATGATCGCCATGGTCGGGCTTAGCGACACGCTCGCTACGGTCGCGCCCCGCGCGCAGCTCGACTCGATCGGGATCGCTGAGGGGTATCGGGGGGCGCTCGAGCTGGTGTCCGTGTCGAAGCTCGATCCCGGATCGTTCGCGCGAAAGCTCTCGGAGCACCCGGAGTTCGCGATCGAACTCGGGCTGCTCTACGACATCGAGAAGGACGACCTGAAGCGTGTCGCGAAGCTCGCAAAGGAACTGCTCGATGAGCGCCCCGATCAGCTCGACCAGTACCCCGCGCTTGGCGCGGCGATCTGTGTCGTCCACGATCGCTTCTATGTGCGGAACATCAACGAGAATCAGGTTCAATCGTCGAAGCCGATCGAGATCTTCGACTACTTCACAACCAACGCGAAACGACTCCAGATCGATCCGGGCTCGCTCCCCCCACACTTGCTGGTCCATGTCGTGAACGTGACCGAGACCCCCGAGCAGCTCACATGGGCGTTGTCGAACTACCACAACAACGCGAATATGGGGGATCGGTTCTTTGAGATCCAGTACGACTACGACCATTTCCGAAAAAACACAACCAAGAAGGTGACAGCGGCCGGCGACTACCGGCTCGAATCGATCCGTCAGCACGGCGGGGTGTGTGCGGACCAAGCGTACTTCGCGGAATCGGTCTCGAAAGCGTGCGGGGTCCCCAGCGCGTACGTCGTCGCGAAGGGCGCGGATGTGTCTCATGCATGGCTCGGGTACATGGAGATGCGCGGACGGCGCGCGGACTGGAACTTCAACGCCGGGCGTTACCCGGAGTACCAGAAACTCCGCGGGAACATCCTGGATCCGCAGACGGGCGAACGGATCAGCGATGCGCGGGTCGGGATCCTCGCGGGTCTCGTCGGAGTGAAAGACGAGGACCGGCGCGCCGCGGTGGGCGCATCGAGGGTCGTCTTCCGGATGAGCGAACGCGCGTGGAGGCCGGACCCGGAACTCACGTTCAGCGCCCGGGGGCTCGAGCGGAAACCCCGGACCGACTCGATCGATGACCGATTGTCCTTCCTCCGCGACGCGATGACCAGCTGCGCATACGTTCCGAGTGGGTGGGAGCTTGTTGCTTCCATGACCCGTTCGGATGATGTGGACCTCAAAGAACTCGACGGCTGGGCGAAGGCGCTCGAGAAGATGTGCGGGAGACAGTACCCGGACTTCTCGTTCGATATCCTCGCCGAGATGATCCAATCGATCGATGAGTCCAAGGACAAGATCGAGATGTGGGAGTGGGCGTTCACACGCTATCGAGCGCGTCCGGATCTCGCGAGCGCGGTCCGCGCGGAGCAGGCGCGGATCCTCGAAGAGAGCGGGGACAAGGACAACGCGTGGCGCGCGTACGAGGACATCGTGAACAAGTTCGCGAACGATGGGCCGATGGTGGTGACGGCGCTGGAGAACATGCGACTCATGCTCCGGGACGCGGGGATGCGTGAGAAGAGCATCGACTATCTCCGTTCGGCGCTGGGGAAGATCCAGCAGCCCCAGAACATGTCCGCGCAGTTCGCGCGTCAGTCGAACTTCTTCCGGATCAACATGATGCTCGCAGAGGAGCTCGAGGCGGCCGGTCGGAAGGGCGAAGCGGATTCGATCTACAACATGCTCGGGGTCAAGGGCTGATCCGGATCACGGATCGGTGTTCGAGACACGCGTGAAAAAAAGCCGCCTCCCGATGGGGAAGGCGGCCGTAGGCAGTCATTTCGACTTTCGCCTGCTTTGTGTGGGCTACGCATGTGCGTGAAACCCCGTCGGGTTCGCGTCAGAGACGCAGCCCCTTGGTACAGTCACAATCAATCACTGGATCACCTCCTTCGTCAAAGAGCCACCCCAGCCGTCGCGGGTCTGTACTCCCGCCGCCGGGTTCATTACCCCCGGGCCGTCACCCGGGGCTCATCGCCCGGACGCGCTGTCGAGCACTCGAACGACCCGCGCGTCCGCACGTCGTGCCGCTCTCGAGTAGTTCACGGGGTTTGCCCGATCACGGTCTCGGTCGCGTGCACGATGCATGCATGCTAATGGGTTTTCGGATGAACCGCAACCGAGGATGCAGTCTGATCAAGCGGAGCAGAGAAAATTCTCAACCCTCGAAGTCATCGAACGCGCCCCGATTCCGCTGGTCATCGAGGTACTCCTGGAGTTCCGCGGTCTTGTAGGACACAAAGCAGAAGACGTGATGGAGGGTGAGCCACTCGATGTCGGTCCGGTCCTCGTCGAGGTCCTGGCGCAGTCGGTTGAGCTCAGCGAGCATGAGTTCGGCTTTCATACGAGTCTCCGATTGGGGGTTCTGCGTGAGTTCAGGATCGTACGCGCCCGAAGGCTCGGCACAATGCATACAGCACGCACTGCACGCACACGATGCTCGGACCGATCGCCCAGTCGAGCTCGAAGCCGAGCACGATCCCGAGGAGAGTCCCGACGATCGAGATCGTGATGCTGAGCACGAACACGGGCGTGAGCTTGTGGGAGACACGCAACGCCGAAGCCCCGGGGAGAACAAACACCGCTGTCGCGAGCACGATCCCCGCAAGCTGGACGGCGCTCACCACCCCGATGGCGAGGAGGACCATGAAGACCGAAGCGATCCGCTCCGTCCGGACCCCCATCACACGGGCGGCTTGCTCGTCGAAGGACCACATGATCAACGCCCGACGGATCCACCACACCCCGATCGAGACGATCGCGAGGACCCCGATGGACACGATCGCGTTTGTCCAGCGGACCCCGAGGATGTCCCCGAAGAGGACGGATTCGAGGTCCGGGATCGGGGCGCTGGGTGGCGCATGGCGCGTTGCATACCCGTACAGGATGAACCCGAGCCCCATACTCGCGGCCAGCACGATCCCGATGGCGCTGTCCGTCCGCGCATGGGATTCTCGTCCGGGTCGGGTGCGCCCGAGCCGTTCGATCACGAGCGCGGCGATCACGGAGAACCCGAGGACGATCGTCGCGATCAGTGCTTGGGAAAACGCAACCCTGATCATCGCGGAGAGCGCCAACGCGAGCCCGACCCCGCCGAACGCGGCATGCGATACCCCCTGCCCGACGAACGCGAGCCGCTTGAGCACCACGAAGACGGAGACGATCCCCCCAATCGTCGCGATCGCGAGCGCGGCGATGACGCTCGGCCAATACAGATCCCCGAGCTCTGTCATGTAGGTGATCGTGTTCACGGGCTCTCCCCGTGATCGCACCCGCACCCGTGGTCGTGGGTCTTTGCGCTGTCCGGGCAGTCCTCGGCGCTGTGCGCATCGACATGGACTTCGCCGAAGATTCCTTCGACGTCATGCGCGAAGACCTGCGCGAGGACCCCGGGGGTGAGCCCCTGTGGCGCGTCGTGGAAGTGCAGTTTGCGCGAGAGGCACGCGATCCGCTCGGCGCTCGCCGCGACCGTCCTGAGCTCATGGGTCACGATGATGACCGTGAGCCCGAGCTCGTGCTGGAGGGTCTCGATCATCTCCGCGAAGAGTCGCTGACCCCGCACATCGACCCCGAGGGTTGGTTCGTCGAGGACGAGCAGCTTGGGTCGGGGCGCGATCGCACGCGCGATCATCACGCGCTGGATCTGCCCCCCCGAGAGCGATCCGATCGGTCGGTCCTGTTTGTCGAGCATCCCGACCAGTTCGAGAGCGCTCTCCACGCGCGATCGGTCCTCCTGTTTCGGACGCGCGAAGGGCCCGAGCCGGACCGACATCCCGAGTTCGACGACCTGGTGCACACTCAGAGGCCAGGCGAGGTCCGCGCCGGATCGTTGGGGGAGCCACCCGACGAGCCCTTCCCGTCGCGCTTCTTTCGCGCTCCGTCCGAAGACCCGGACGGCTCCGGCCTGGGGCTGGAGCTCCCCGAGCATGACTTTCAGGAGCGTGGTCTTCCCCCCGCCGTTCGGGCCGAGGATCCCGAGGCGTTCTCCCGCGCGGACTGTGAGGGAGACATCGTCGAGCGCCACGATCCGATCGTCCGCGCCCTCGTAGGAGAACGACACATGGTCGATCTGCACCGCGATCTCGCGCGCCTCAGCCATCGTGTTCATCCTTCAGACGCGCGAGCTCATCGACGATCGTCTTCATCATCGCGAACCAATCCCCGGACCCGATCGGATCGAGAGTCGAGACCCGGACCCCGGAGTCCTGCGCGAGCTTGATCGCGAGTGTGTCGGGGAACTGGGGCTCGACATAGACACACGCAACGGGATCGGTCTTGAGAAGGATCGCGAGACGTGCCATGTCCGCCGGGGACGGGGTTCCGTGCGAAACGTCCCGGACCGTGTCGGAGATCTCGATCCCGTATCGCGCACAGAACCGATCGAACCCGTGGTGGAGGGTGACGATCCTCGCGCCCCGGACCGGTTCGAGTGCCAAACGTGTCTCTTCATCGAACGCGCGAACCCGCTCGATCATCACGGCGAGCTTCTCACGATCGATGATCGATGGATCCATCGTTCCCGGGAGGGACTCGAGGAATCGGAGAACGAGCGTGGGATCGAGCCACAGATGGGGATCGACGGCTCCGTGATGATGATCGTCGTCCCCGTGCGCATGGTCGTGATGGTCCGACTCGATCCCGACCAGATCCGCGAAGGTGATGACCCGATCGGGTTTCGCGATCGCGCGGAGCGCGCGTTCGATCTCGGGGGAGAGCCCGGCGCCGACCTGGACGATCTGACGCGCCCCCCGGATGGTCTTGGTGTCCGAAGGACGGAGCGCGAACCCGTGGGGGGACACGCTCGTCGGGACCAGGACCCGGACCTCAACGCCGTCTCTGACGATTTCGGACACGATCCCGTGCATGGGCGCGATATCGACGAGCACGATGGGTGAGCCGTCATCTGTGGTGTCTGTGCTCGATTTCGAGCATCCTGGGGACGGGAACACCAGCCCGAGCACGATCAGAATTGCGAAGACCCCTGTGAATATCGAGCGGACCGATCGTGCCATACCCGATTATTGCAAACCGATTCTCGATGAACAAGCGGGAGATGGGTTTCTGTCACGCTGAGTTGAGCATTCTGTGTTCAGATCGGATAAAACAGTCTGCACGGATCTCTTGTGAGAGGACACCCACACGATGAGCCCCATGCAACGCTACGGCGGGGTCATGACCTCCGCGACCCAGATCAGAATGTCTCCCGATGAAGCGCTCCAAGCACTCAAAGAAGGGAACGAGCGTTTCACCGCCGGTCAAGCGACCCACCACGACTGGGTGAAGCTCATGCTTGCGACGGCCGACGAACAGTACCCCCACTCCCTCGTCCTCTCGTGTCTGGACTCGAGAGTCCCCGTGGAAGCGATCTTCGACCAGGGGATCGGGGACATCTTTGTCGGTCGGGTGGCCGGCAACATCGTGAACGACGACCTGCTTGGGTCGATGGAGTTCGGGACGAAGATTGCCGGATCGAAGCTCATCGTTGTGCTCGGGCACACCTCATGCGGCGCCGTGAAAGCAGCGATCGACAAGCAAGTGCTCGGAAAGCTTACGGCGACCCTTGGGCTCATCGAACCCGCGATCTCTCGGGTCGAGCCCGGGGAGCGAGGCCGGACCTCGTCGGACAAGACCTACGTGGATCGGGTGGTCGAAGCGAACGTCCGGAAGTCCGTCTCGGATGTGCTCGAACGATCCGAGATCATCGCGGGGCTCGTCGAGACCGGGGATCTGAAGGTCGTGGGCGCGGTGTATGACCTGGAATCGGGCCGGGTGAGCTGGCTCGGCTGACGGATCGGCCGTGCCCTTTCGTATGCTCACCCCTCCTCGATTCTTGCAAGATCCCGCTCCGCGCGCGCATGGAGCATGCGCTCGATCGCCGGATTCTGGATCTTGCGTTCGCTTGTGATCGCGTACACGGTTTCCCGGAGATCTTCGATCTCCGCGATCATCGCGACCCCGTATTGTTGTTCAATATCTTGCGCGACCGAGGTCGGCGCGAAGAACAATCCGTAACCGGCTTGCGCGAATGCTTTGAGCAACGCGTAATCATCGAACTCACCGATGATCCGAGGATGCACGTGATGATCCTCGAGGTACACATCGATCGCGTTCCGGATCCGGCACTGCTCGCTCGGAAGCAGCATCGCAACCCCATCGAGCGCCCCGGGGAGGTCTCCCGACAGGCGATCCATCGCTGAACTCGATCCGTAGATCGCTATGGTAGATGACGTGATCCGATGGCTGTACGCGCGGATCGTGGATACGCGATCCACAGGGCGATCCGAGATCATGACATCGATGCGTCCGAGCGCGAGCGAGATCAGGAGTGAGTCGTGCTTGCCCTCGACACACTCGAGTCTCACGGGACGATCCATCGAGAGCACCGGTTCGAGCGCTTCCCGCGTGAGGAGTTTCGCGACACTGTCGCTGACCCCGACCCGCAGGAGCATGGGCCGGTCGGTTGATGACCCCCGAACGACATCCGCGAGCTCCTGTCCGAGACGGAAAATGTCGTCGGCGTAGGTATGCACCGTCCGCCCGAACTCCGTGATCACGAGCCGTCGGCCTCGACGCTCGAACAACGGAGTCCCGAACGTTTCCTCCAGATCTCCGATCTGCTTCGAGATGGTGGGCTGCGTCAATCCGAGGAGCTCGCACGCGCCACGGATCGACCCGGTCCGCGCGACCGCCCAGAAGCTCCGGAGATGATTGAAGTTCAGCGGCTCGAATCCCATGCTCACGCCCTCGGTGATCGCCTTTGTGATCCCATGCGCGGTGATTCTACATTGATTTTTTCTATATGACAACATCAATCTGTCACATTGTCTATGCGTCACTTCGTTCCGATACTGACCCCAACACGAAGGAGTCCCCCATGAAGGTCCATCTGATCACCCCGAATCTCTCCATCGACGATCACACCGATCGATTCATCCGGGATCGGATCCACGGGATGCTCGATCATCTGGAGGAGCGGATTCGATCCGCCGTCGTGTATCTCGCTGATCACAACGGCCCCAAGGGCGGGGTTGATACGGAATGCCGGATCCATGTCCGTCTCCACCCGAGCGGGTCTGTCGTGCTGCGTGATCGAGCACCCACTGTCCAAGAGGCCGTCTCTCGCGCGGCGAACAACCTCAAGCCCACCCTGGTCCGGACTCTGGAACGACGTTGTCCCAGACGAGGCACCAAGGGCTGACCATCACCACACGAAGAAGGCGCGACCGACGTCGCGTTCCCGAATGAAAGGAAGAGCAATCATGACCACCTTAATTCATACACGGCAGTTGATCGGTGCGGTCACCCTCGGCGCGATCGCCACCCTGGGTCTTGGCGCGTGCGCCGAGGCCCGGACCAAGGGCTCGAGCACCGTGATGACATCAAACGCGCAGAAATCCATGACCCCCGATGACGCGCTCCGCGCGCTCAAGCAGGGGAACAAACGCTTCGCGAATGGGAACTCCACGCAGTTCGACTGGAAAGCCCAGGCGAAATCGACGGCCGCGAACGGGCAGTACCCCCACTCGATCGTGCTGAGCTGCCTGGATTCGCGCGTCCCGGTCGAAGCGGTCTTCGATCAAGGGATCGGCGATGTCTTCGTTGGTCGCGTCGCGGGGAACTTCGAGAACACCGACATGCTCGGGAGCTTCGAGTTCGGGACGGCGGTCGCCGGGTCGAAGCTTATCGTCGTCCTGGGTCACAGCGCCTGCGGCGCCGTGAAAGGGACGATCGACCAAGCTGAGCTCGGGAATCTGACGGACACGCTCGCGAATATCGAACCGGCCGTGGGTGATGTCCGGGTGGGCTCGATGGGCCGGACATCGAAGGACAATGACCTGGTGGACCGGGTCGTGGAAGCGAATGTTCGGAGGACTGTCCGGGACATCACGGATCGCTCTGAAGTTCTTGAAGAGCTCGTCCGGAAGGGCGATCTGAAGGTCGTTGGAGCTGTCTATGACCTCGAATCGGGGCGTGTGACCTGGCTCGATTGAGCCGATCGAAACTTGGCTACGCAGAGGTCGGGGGCTATGATCCTCGTCCCGGAATCCGGTCCGATCGGGCTGGTTCGATGGGGTGGTAGCTCAGCTGGTAGAGCGTTCGGTTCGCAATCGAAAGGTCGGGAGTTCGAATCTCCTCCACTCCACTTTCTCTGACGCCGCGTCCTGTCATGGGTCGCGGCGTTCCTCGTTTTGGGGAGCGGAGGGGTCGGGATCCTTCGTCTCGCTCCGGGGCTTGGGGGTCTCGTCGTCGTCGAACACGGCCCGGAGCGCGGGGGTGTCCAGGTCGTCGAACTGACCCGATCGAGCGGCGACGATGAACGCCCAGACCCCGATCCCCGCAAGGACCAACGCGGCCGGGAGCATGATGAGGAGGACACTCATGATCCGGCTCCTCGGGTCGAGTGGATCCGGCCCGCGCGGGTGCAGATCGCAACGACGGTCAGGGAGCTGATGGGCATGATGATCGCGGCGATGAGGGCACTGATCAATCCCATCATCGCGAGTGATGCCGCGACGACGTTGTAGCAGATCGAGATCATCAGACACAGACGGATCGTGGACATCGTCGATCGGGACAAACGCACCAGATCCACGATCGGCGACAACCCCGGGTGGACAAGATAGAGGTCAGACGCTTGGAGCGATGCTTCCGCGCCCCCGTGGACAGCGATCCCGACATCCGCGCGCGCGAGCGCGGCGGAATCGTTCACCCCGTCCCCCACCATCACGATCGGGCCGTCCTTCGGGGTCTGGGCTGCTTTGAGCGAACGGACGAGGTCCGCTTTCCCCTCGGGGTCGATGCGCCCCTGGGCTTCGTCGATCCCGAGTTCGTGCGCGACGCGCTCCACGATCTGCTCGTGGTCCCCGGAGCAGATGCGCGTGATCCACCCGAGGGATGTGAGCTCGTCGATGGCGTGTTTGGAGTCGTCCCGGATCGTGTCCCCCACCCCGACGACCCCGAAGCCCAGCGACCCGGAATGCACGACGATCGGGGTGTGCCCGTGCTCGAGCACGGTATCGATCTGCGCTCTGGTCTTGTCGTCGATCGGGGTCTGCGACTCAATGAACCTCGGGCTCCCGATCCGGATGCGCTCGCCCCCGACGACCCCTTCGATCCCTTCGCCGGTGTGCTGGACGATGGACTCAACGGGCGCGGGGTGCTCGGCGAGCTTCGCGATCGCTCGCGCGATGGGGTGATTCGAGTGGTGCTCGACGGCCGCCGCTCGTTCGATGAGCACCGGGTCCCCCCAGGTGCTCGCGGCGCGGGTCGCACCCTCGGTGAGGGTCCCGGTTTTGTCGAGGATCATGGTCCCGGGTTTGGACAGCGCTTCGATGGAGGCCGCGGATTTCGCGAGCATCCCGCGCCGCGCGGCGCGTCCGAGCGCGACGGACATGGCCATCGGGGTCGCGAGCCCGAGGGCGCAGGGGCAGGTCACGATCAGGAGCGCGGTTGCGTGCTCGATCGCGTCGTTGATCGATCCGCGCACGGACCAGATCCCGACGGTGATGACGGCCAGTGTGATCACGACGATCACGAAGACCCCCGCGATCCGGTCCGCGAATCGCACGATCTCGGACTTCTCGCTCGATGCTCGCGCGACGAGCTCCATGAGCTTCCCGACGCGCGTCGAGGACCCGACCTGATCGACGCGCATGGTGATCGGGGACGACAGGTTGGTCGCGCCTGCAAGCACTTCATCACCGATGTCCGAGCGGATCGGTCGGGATTCACCCGTGAGGAGCGAGGTATCGAGGGTGGTGGTCCCGAGGATGATCACCCCGTCGGCCGGGATCGAGTCCCCCGCTTCGACCCGGAGGAGCATCCCGGGCTCGACGGACTCGATGGGGACGCGCCTTGTGTTGCCGTCCGAGTCGATGAGGGTCGCGCTCGTCGGGGTGAGGGTGAGCATGAGCTCGATGGAATCGGCGGCCGCTCTCTGCTGTCGGTGCTGGATCCAGCGACCCACGAGGAGCAGGAAGACGAGGACGGCGACGGAGTCGAAGTAGATCTCGCCCGTCCCGCGCAGGGTGTTGAGGGTGCCCCAGACCCCGCCGACGAGCAGCGCGAGCGCGATCGGGACATCGAGGTGCGCGGTGCGCGTCCGGAGTGCGGCGATCGCGCCCGTGAAAAACACGCGCCCCGGCCAGACAAGGGTCAGGATCCCGAGCCCCATCGAGTAGTAACGGAAGACGGTCCACCAGAAGTCCGTGATCCCGCTGAGTGCCCCGCCGTAGAGCGCGATCGCGAGGAGCATGATGTTCCCGGCGAGGGCGCCCGCGACCGCGACCCGGATCAGGAACGCGCGGTCTTCCTTCTGTCGGACGCGCCGCGCTGCTTCCCCCCGCGCGGGGTGGGGCGCGTATCCGAGCCGATCGAGGGCGCGTGCGACGAGCGAGAGCTTGGTGCGCTCCGGGTCGTAGCGGAGGGAGACGGTGCGTGAGCGGATGTTCGCGCGGGCTTCGATGACCCCGGGCGCGACGCGCGGGAGTCGTTCGATGAGCCACACACACGCGGCGCAATGCATCCCCTCGACGAGGAGCTCGGTCGCGCAGGTCCCGTCGGTCTGCTCACGGACGTGCGCGGTCCCGTAGGCCTGGTCGTCGAACTCTTCGAACGCGTTCCCCGTGGAGCTGGGTTGCTGCGCGGGCGCATCGACGGCGTCACGGACCTTGTAGTACCCGTCCAGCCCGGAGTCCTGGAGGATGGCATAGACGGTTTTGCACCCGTTGCAGCAGAACTGATGCGTTGCGTGCCCCTCGACCAGACCCTCGGGCACAACGAGCCCGCAGTGGTCGCAGAGCACCCGCTCGCGCGGCGCGCCGCTCGCGCTGGACACAACCGACGCGCTCATGGCTCGGGCTGCTCGGTTTCCGTTGTGGGCATGGGTTCACCGAGTTCACACAACGGGCAGGTTTCGTCGGGGTTCGTGGGGACCTCGACGGATCCGTTTGCGTTCGTTGTCAGATGGAGCGTTTCGCGCGACATCTCCGGCGCGGACAACCGACCGGCGGCCGTGAACGCGCCAACGAGCACGACGGAGCACGCGCTGATGACGGGGATCTTCGCGTGGAGGGGGCCGGCGAGCATCTGGATCCCCGCGCCCAGCGACGCCATCACCGGAAGGGTCCCGAGCCAGAAGACGCTCATAGTCAGCCCACCCCAGACGGGCGAACCGGTCCCGGCGGCCGTGAACGCGAAGGCGTAGAGCCACCCGCACGGGAGGAGGGTCGTGAGGAGCCCGATGGTCATCGCGCGTTTGAACGGAGTGAGGTTGAACGCGAGGCGTTGCCCCTTCGCGACGGCGTTCTGCATCATTTTCGGGGCGCGGACGTGCGCGATCTTGACCCCCTTGAGGCGCATGAGCGCGATAATCCCGAACCCGATCATGAACACCCCGGCGAAGATGGCCGCGCTGCGCTGGACCCCGACGAAGGAACCCCCGAAATCGAGGGCTTGCCCGAGGGTCCCAGCAGCAACGCCGAGGAGGGTGTAGGTGATCAGCCGACCCCCGTGGTATGCGGATTGGAGCTTGAGCTTGGTGCGCCCGTTCTGTTGTCCATCGGCGCCGAGCGCGAAGAGCATGAGACCCCCGCACATCCCGGCGCAGTGGAGCGAACCGACGAGGGACGCCGTCAAGACCGTCGCGATCAGCACGTAGATCGGGTCCGTCATCTCACTCACCCAGTTCCAGCGATTCGATCACGAGGGCTTGTTCCCGGAGTGCGTCGATCGAGACCCGGAACTCCCAGAACCCGTCGGTGTGCATCCCCTGGATCCGGGTCTGGTACTGACCCGCGCTGGTGTACGGGAGCTCGACCTCGATCCGATCGTGCGCTTGGGTGTTCGCGAAGCAGATCACCTGGACGATCGCCTCCTCGATCGGATTCCCCTCGGAATCGAAGAGGAGGACCGAGACGAGGCGCGTCCCCGTGGGGTTGAGCACCCCGGAGGCGCTCACTCGCACGTCCCACCCGAGGCGCTCCGCGGCTTCGAGGCGCTCACGCTCCGAATCCCAGTTGACGGCCCGCGCGTAGTAGTCGGGCTCGACCATGTGGGACCCGGACCCCGCGCCGAGGATCGCCGTCACGATGACGAACGATGCGGACACGAGGAACATGCACACGAGCATGACGGGCCAGTGGAGCCCGCGCTCGATGAAGCCCTTGGGTTGCTCATCGCTGGATGTTGTGGTGCTGTGCTCAGCCATCGCTCTCTCCTTCGGGCTGTGCTGGGTCGTCGTTCTGCTCGATGCTCGGGGGCGCGGGAGGCGGGGTCGAGCCGCTGGTCGCCGGGCCTTTCATCTCGAACACGGTATCTTTCGAGAACCCGAGCCCGTCTTCCACCCGGATCGTCACATCGAACGGGCCGTTGGAGAACATCCCGGGATCCGTGACGATCGGGAACGACGCGGAGTGTTCCTGCCCACCCTCGACGGTGAGAGAATCGTACCCGGCGCTGATGTGGACCCCCTCGGGATCGACGATGCTGATCGTGTATGTCCGGGGTTCTTCGTGCCGATTGGTGATGCGCGTCCGGAGCTGGTTGGTGATCTCGCCGCTCGGGAGGGTGTAGAAGGGGAGCCCGCGCTCTCGTCCGATCCACACGCTCGCATCGGTCGTGGTCTGGAGGACGGCGAGGAATCCCGTAAAGATCGCCGCGAGGATCATGGGATAGATGATCACGCGCGGACGGATGAACTTGTGCTTCCCTTCCTTCACGGCGCGTTCGGATGAGTAACGGATCAGTCCTCTCGGACGACCGATCTTGTCCATGATCGAATCGCACGCGTCGATGCACTGCGCGCACCCGATGCACTCGAGCTGGAGCCCGTCCCGGATGTCGATCCCCGTAGGACAGGTCTGGACACACATGGTGCAATCGATGCAGTCCCCGAGTTGGGGGAGTTCGAGGTCTTCGCCTTCCTTGGGCTTGCGCCGTTTCTTCCCGCGCGGCTCACCCCGCTTCTCGTCGTAGGTGATGATGAGCGAGTCCTGGTCGAGGAGCACGCTCTGCATGCGCGCGTACGGGCACACCACACAGCACACCTGCTCACGGAAGAATCCGAAGTCGAACAGCATGAGCCCGGTGGTTCCCGCAACAACGAGGAACGCGACGGGGTGATTGAACGGGGACCCGAGGATCCACTGATGGAGCTGCGCCGTCCCGACGAAGTACGCAAGGAAGGTCTGCGCCAGGTGCGCCGAGACGATGAGGTAGACGACGAATCGGAGGAATCGGCGGAACCCGAGCTGCTTCTTGGGAGTGCGTTTGGAAGGGTCCCCCTCGAACAAGCGCTCGATAGGACGGAACACGTATTCCATGTACACGGTCTGGGGACAGATCCATCCGCACCACACACGCCCGAAGAGCGCCGTCACGAGGAAGATCGTCACGAACAGCATGATGAGGAAGAGACCGAGGAGCAGGGTGTCGTGGGGGTAGAAGGTCTTCCCGAAGAACGTGAACTGTCGCTCCATCAGATCGAGCAGGATCGTTTGTTTCCCGTTTACTTTCGTGAACGGGGTGATCGCAAAGATCGCGATGAGCGCGTACGCAACGACCCGTCTCCACTTCCAGAACTGTCCTCGTGAGGGTCGGGGCTTGAGCCAGCGGCGGGAGCCGTCCTCGTTGAGCGTGGAGAGCACGCGCTCGTTGGGCTTGAGCAGACTGTCGGACATCGCGGGCTCCGCGTTCTGGGCCCCATACCTGCAGATGGGAATCAGCGCCCAGCCCTTTCGGGCACAGCGCTGGGAAAGGGTTCTGGATCAGCCGCCCTGGTCGTCCGGGGTGATGGGCTCGGGGAACGGGGGGATCTCTTCGCCGTCGGCGGGGAGCCCGCCCTCGACGAAGGTCCCACGGAGCGAAGCGACATACCCCACGACGAGCGCGATCTCGTTCTCGTTGAGGGTGTTCACGTTCGCGGGCATCGCGCCGTTCGCGGCGCCGTTGGTCACCACGTCGAGCATCCCCTCAAGGTCGGTGAGATTCTTGTAGTGGTTGTCCGTCAGGTTCGGGCCGATGAGGCCTTCACCGTTCTGGTTGTGGCAGAGCGTGCAGGTGCCCTGGAAAACCGACGCACCCTGGTCGAGCCAGTTCTGGTCGCCCATGATCGTCTGGACCTTCGTAATGGGATCGTCGATCTGCATGAGGGCGGCGAACTGCTTCTGGATCGCCGCATCCTCGGTGTTGTTCAGACGGGTGATCCGATCGGGGACCATCGGGGTCATGTGGAGGATGACGGCATAGACGACGGACCAGACGATGGTGCCCCAGAAGATGAGGTGCCACCACCCGGGTGTCGGGTTGTCGTATTCCTGGATCCCGTCGTAGTTGTGGTCGAGCAGTTCGTCGCTGTAGTGGTCAGCCATGATTCACCCCTTCGCTCCGCGCGCCGCGCGTGATCGGTTCGTTGTCTTCAAACGGGAGATGCGCGCCGTGCTGGCAGTCCGTGTTCGAGCGTTTCACAACGCCCAAGAGCACGAGACCGAACGCGACGAGGAACATCACCAGACCCAGGATCGGGAAGAAATCCAGATTCATATTCGAGACGATCTCAGTCATCGACATCGGACACCTCCGTGGCGCTCGCGGTTGCGGTTTCCTCGACCGGGGTCTTGTAGATATCCGTGCCCAGACGCTGGAGGTACGCGATGACCGCGATCACCTGCTTGTCCCATGTCTGGTCATACGCCGGGCCGCCCTGTTCCTGGAGCTCGTACGCGATGGTCTGCGCCTGGAACTCCGCGTTCTCCCGGGCTTTGCCCTCGAGGACGTTGTCGCCGTAGGGCACACCGAGCATCGCCATCGCATCGACCCGGCCCTGGATCGAAGCGAAGTTGGTTTCCTTGTTCAGGAGCCACGTGTACTTGGGCATGATCGACCCGGGTGACGTGGACTGCGGATCCTCGAAGTGGGTGTAGTGCCACAGGTGCGACTTGCGCCCGCCCTCACGATGAAGGTCCGGACCGATACGGCGCGAGCCCCACTGGAACGGACGGTCGTACACGAACTCGCCCGGCTTGGAGTAATCGCCGTAGCGCTTCGTCTCCCAGTAGAACGGACGGATCATCTGCGAGTGACAGTTGTAGCAGCCCTCGGCGACATAGATATCGCGCCCGGCGAGCTCGAGCGGGGTGTAGGGCTCGACCGTCGAAATGCTCGGGACGTTCGAGGACACCATGAACATCGGGATCGCTTCGACCGCGCCACCGATGAGGACGGCGACGAGGACGTAGACCGTGAAACGGACGGGCATCCGTTCCCAGCGACGGTGCCAAGTCCCTTGGAGGAACTTGTCGCCAGCGTGCCCGAACCCGGCGTTCGCCGTCAGGCGCGACTCGGCCTTGGGATCGCCGTCGTAGTTCTTGGAGAGAGGCGCCGCGTAGTGCACGGGCTCGTCGTACTTGGCCGGACGCTTGCGCCAGGTCATGAAGAAGTTGTACAACGCGATCAGGGCGCCCACGAGGTACAGGGTCCCGCCGAACGCGCGGATCCAGTACATCGGGATGAGCTTGGTGACCGTCTCGATGAAGTCGGGGTACGCAAGGCGGCCCGTTTCATCCCATGCGCGCCACATCAGACCCTGGGTGATCCCGGCCGTGTAGATCGCGAGGATGTAGAGCACCATCCCGATCGTCCCGATCCAGAAGTGGAGGGTCGCGAGCTTCTTGGAGTGCAGCTCGACCTGGAAGAGTCTCGGGAAGAGCCAGTAGAGCATCCCGAAGGTCATGAACCCGTTCCACCCGAGCACACCCGAGTGCACGTGCGCGATCGTCCAGTCCGTGTAGTGGCTGAGCGAGTTGACGGCCTTCACGGACAGGAGCGGGCCTTCGAAGGTGGACATCCCGTAGAACGTCACACCCACGACGAAGAACTTGAGCACGGGATCCGTCGCGACCCGGCTCCAAGCGCCACGCAGGGTCATGAGCCCGTTGATCATCCCGCCCCACGACGGCATCCACAGCATGACCGAGAAGATCATCCCGAGGGTCGAAGCCCATTCGGGGAGCGCGGTGTAGTGGAGGTGGTGAGGACCGGCCCAGATGTAGATGAAGACGAGGGACCAGAAGTGGATAATGGAGAGCTTGTACGAGAAGACCGGACGTTCGGCGGCCTTCGGGAGGAAGTAGTACATCAGCCCGAGGAACGGGGTGGTGAGGAAGAACGCAACCGCGTTGTGCCCGTACCACCATTGCATGAGCGCGTCCTGCACACCCGCGTACACGGGGTAGGACTTGAGGAGGAACTCGGGACCGGCGAACTCGCCCGTCTTGACGAGGTGGACCAGCCCGGCCGGGACCCAGATGTTGTTGCCCACGTGGAGCATGGTGACCGTGACGATCGTCGCGATATAGAACCAGAGCGCCACGTAGATGTGACGCTCACGACGATGGATGAGGGTCATGATGAAGTTGCCGCCGAAGAAGACGAGCCAGACGACGGCGATCGCAAGGTCGATCGGCCATTCGAGCTCGGCATACTCCTTGCCCTGGGTGATCCCGAGAGGAAGGGTCAGCGCGGCGGAAACGATAATGAGCTGCCAGCCCCAGAAGTGGAGTCGAGAGAGCAGATCGGAGTACATCCGTGCTTTACAGAGTCGCTGGGTGGAGTAATAGACGGCCGCGAAAATCCCGTTCCCGGCAAACGCGAAGATCGCCGCGTTCGTGTGGAGGGGACGAAGTCGTCCGAAGCTGAGGTACTCGATCCCCATCCCGAGTTCGGGGAACGCCATCATGAACGCGATAATGACCCCAACGAGGAACCCGACGATTCCCCAGATGATGGTCGCCCATGCGAACATCCTGACGATCTTGTCGTCGTAGACGAACGATTCGAGCCCGGCGTGCGCGGCGCTGTGATCGCTCCCTTGAGCAGTTGTCGAGGCTGTGTCCACTGTGATCTCCAAATCCTGCGTCGGCGAGGTACTGAATGCGTTGTCGCCGGCTCACTGTGCGATGCGCGGATTCCCGTTGAACAGATCTTAAACTCCGATTTTCGGTGCCATCACCGCTATCTTCGACCTGACAGGATTATGGTAAGACAGAAACCAGGCAAGTCAAGGATAGAAATGTCCGGAATGAGTCCGGCATTGATCTCAGGATATCGGATTTTCGGACCCTGCGCCCCCACAGACGACCACCCCCTCACACGGACCCACGATTCGACCACGATCCGGGGCGATTCCCCACCCGATACAGAGTTTATGAGCGACACCCCTTTGTCCCGAGCCCAGCTCGACCAGCTCCGTCACAGCGTGAGCAACGCGACCCCGATCCGGAAGTGCGCCTCCTACGCGCGGTTCTCCGGATGGTCCACCCTCCTCGCCGGCGCCCTGACCCTCGTGTTCGGGCTCGGGGACACCACAGCGCTTGTCCTCGGGCTGGCGCTCTCGTTCATCGGGTTCCGAGAGATCACCCTCTCGAAACGGGTCCTCTCGCTCGAACTCGGCGCCCCGATGAAGCTCGCCGTCAATCAGCTCGCGCTCGGCGCGTGCTTGGCGCTCTACGCCGTCTTCTCGATCGTGACCCACGATCCGAGCGATTCGGTGCTCGCTTCATCCATCACGAACGATCCGGCGCTCGCGCAAGCGCCGGAACTCGCGCAGCTGGGGGATCAGCTCGCGGGTTTCGAGCAGATGGCGCGGTACGCTGTCTGGATCCTTCTCGTCGTCGTCGCGGTGATCATGCAGGGTGGGACGGCGATCTGGTACGCGCTAAAGAAATCACGCCTCAACGCGATCCATGCGCACAACGAGCCCTGGGTGCTCGATGTCCATCGGGTCATGCAGGGCTTGGAACCCGTCCACACGGTCGGGACTCAGTCGGACTCGGAAAACGATCACACCCAACGCTTCACCCGCGCGGCCGCCTGACGAAACCTGGCCAAATCAATCGCGTGGATCCGGGTCCTCACGACCCGTGACCCGGACGGACCCGTTCGTGGTGTGCGCGGCGCTGACCTGATCCGAGCCCCCCACTTCGACCTCGAGGGTGTCATCGCTCGATTCAACGAGCCGCGCATCGTCGAGCCCGGAGAGACGGATCTTCCCATTCGTGGTCTTGATCTTGAGCCGTCCCATGAAGGACGATCCGAGATCGAGCTCGATGCGCCCGTTGCTCGTCCGGACCCGGACGGGCTCGTCGTTGTCGTGGGACGTCGAGATGTACATGGATCCGTTGCTCGTCTGCGCCTCGATCGCGCCCCGGGCTTCGGTCACGATCACCCGACCGTTGCTGGTCTCGAGGTTGATCGGGCCGTCGGAGTGCTCGACGCGCACCGCGCCGTTGGAGGTCTTCACATCGACCGAGCCCCGATGGTTCTCGACGAAGACCGTACCGTTCGAGGATCGGAGCTCGGCTTTCCCCGAGAGCCCCGAGGTGGTCACAGAGCCATTGCTCGTCCGCACACGCAGCCCGTCCGTATCGGGGAGATAGACATTGATCGACGCGCCCTCGTTGTCGAGCGATCGTCCCCCCGGCCACTCGACCCAGACCCGGAGGGTCCCGTCCCCCTGACGATCCGCGCGGAGGTTTGCGAAGCTCAGTCGTTGTTCGTCGTTCCCGTAGAGCTCCGCTTCGATGGAGATATCGCTCCGATCCTCGCGCACCGCGCGGACCGCGCCATTCGCGTTGATGATCTCGAGCGGGGTGGGCTGGGTGTACGCGACATGGCGGTTGCGCCCGTCGTGGTACCTCGGTCCCCCGATACTCTCGCACGCGCCGAGGAGGAGGGTGGAACTGAGTGCGAGGACAGCGAGCGTTTTCGAGTTGAGCATGGTCCGTTCCCCTGGTCTGGAGCGAGTGAAGGCCGACGATCGGCGCGAGATGATGTCCAACCGACCATTGATGGTACAGTCTGACATCGTTTTGGGATGCTCGAGGCTCCGGTTTCGGTCAGGATCTCGGAAACCGGGTCAAAATCAGATGATCTCGAGGATCTTGAAGCGTTTGACCCCGCGCGGGGCGTTCACCCGAACGGTCTCCCCGACCCGGGCTTTCATGAGCGCTTCGCCCATGGGTGAGGTCGCGGTCACCTCGACCACATCCCCCGTGTCGGTCCCGGAGGCCTCGCCGACGAGCCGGTAGAGCTCGAACTCGTCCTCGTCCTCGTCTTCCTCGATCAGCTTGACCGTCGATCCGAGGAAGACCACCCCTTCAGCGGTTTTGGATTCATCCACAACGTGCGCTTTCGCGATCCGCTCCTCGAGGCGCTTGATCTCCGCTTCCTCCATCCCTTGGAGCTCGCGGGCGGCGTGGTATTCCGCGTTTTCCTTCAGATCCCCGAGGGCGCGGGCTTCGGCGATGCGCTCGGAGATGACCGGGCGATTCGCGATGAGCGCGTTGAGCCGCTCCTTGAGCTGCTCCTTCTCTTGAGGCGTGATGACGTCCATGGGAATCCGCTCCGGGTCTGAAAAACCCCGCGCCTGATGGCGCAGGGATGGGTTCGTTGTGAGTTTAGGGGTCAGCGCCTCCCCGGACCACCCCGGTTCGTGACCCCGTTCCAGGCGCTCGCGAGCAGGATCAACGCGACACCCACACACCCGATCCCGGCGATGAGACGGAAGTGGAGCGGCCCCACACTCGCGGCGACCCCCGTCGCCGATCGGTCGCGCGTGATCTCCATCACCCCCGTGATCGGGGAGAGCATCAGCCCGGGGTTAGCGTCCCGGATCCCGGCGGCCGCTCCCCGGAGGGTCGTGAGCTCGAGCACGGGCGCGATGAGCATCGCGGCGAGGATCGCGAACATCGCGATGGCGCGACGGAGGGACCGGTGCGCCCCCCGATCCCGCTCGATCACGACCTGCGCGGTCGCGACAAGACCCGCGGCGACAAGTGTCCACGCCGCAAAGTGTGCCACGAGCGCGAGCACGACATCGATGTTCCACCCCCCCAGCACGATGAGCAGCTGAGGCCAGAGCACGGCTTGGAGCGGGACCAGGAGCACGAGCGCATCGCGCAGCGCGGAAGCGATCGGACGACGCGCCGAACGTTGCGACACCCGGACAAGCGGGTACAGGATCCCGATCCCCACGCTCGCGAGCACCAGCATCTCGCGCGACGCGGGTCTGGAGATACTCGGAGACACGGAGAGTCCCGCGCTGAGGCGCGTGAACATGATCGCGCTGATCCCCATCAGATAGATCATCCACAGCAGCGCGAGCACCCTGGGCTCAGCGCGTCGGTGCGACCAATCGTCGTACCCCTCTGGAGGGACAGCTCCGAAGAGATCCCGTTCCTTCGTTGATGCGCCGGATTCGCTCACACCCAAGGGTAGCTCGGAGGGCTCAAGTTCAGTTCTCGCGCCGGTTCATCAGGACCTGAGGCCCGCGCACATCGACACTGGCCATCGACGCATCGATGCGTCCGGTCTTACGCAGGAGCGACTCGATCCGGTCGAGCTTGACATCCGTGGGCATCTCCGCCGGGCGTTCCCGACCCGGCCCCCCACCCCAGACGATGGTCGCGCCGGAGTTGGTCATGAGTTTGAGGATCCCGTGGTCCCTCCCGTTTCCGAGATCGATCCCCGTGATCTGCGCGAGCAGGTCCCGATCCCGGAGCTCACGAAGAAGTCGGAGCGCGTCGCGCAGCTCGGGCTCGTCCCAGAGACGACCCACCCCCGGATCGGGGAGCGCCGTGTTCGAGATCTGGAACTGGTTGCTCGAGCCCTTCGGGTAGGACAGCGGGAGGACGTGCCCTTCCCAATCGACGAGGACTTCCTCTCCGTCGATCAGGACGGCGGCCGCCGGGACGCGCCAATCCGCGCGGACGACGATGGTCCCCTCGGGGGTCCATCGTGCACGGGGCGCACCGTTCACCCACCCGGTCGAAGCGATCGCGAGCGATGCTTCCTGGAGCGGCTCCCGGCTCAGGGGACGCGCCCCAACGAGCGATTCACGGACGAGCGCGTTCAAACGGGTCCGTTCGCTGAAGGGGAGCCAGATGGTCCCGCTCTTGGATGCGCCCCAGACGATCTCGTACTCGATCTCTCCCGGCGCGACCAAATCCTGCGCTCGTTCGTCGAGGGTCTTGACCCCCATCCCAGCGCCGACGAAGACGGCCCCTGTTCCGAGGACGGCCGCGCTCAGGATCGCGATCATCCGGTTCCGCGCGGCGCGTTCGGGGTCGGTGCTCTTCTTCTTTTTCTTCTTCGAGGTCTTCGCCATCTCGTTCACTCGCGCTGCGCACACCCGACGAGGTGGGCGCACAGGGTGCTCATGTCCATCCCGGAGGCCGCCGCCGCTTTCGGAAGCAGCGAGGTCCGAGTGAAGCCGGGCATGGTGTTGCACTCGAGCAGATTCACGTTCCCGTTCGTGTCCATCATGAAATCGACACGCGCGAGGTGACGGATCCCGAGCGCCCCGCACAGCGCGAGCGACCACTGCGTCAGCTTCTGCTCGATTTCATCGGCCAGATCGGGCGAAACCGTGTACACCGTGTCGTTGCGTTCGTATTTCGCTTGGTAGTCGTACACCCCGCTGGCCGGCGCGATGTCGATGATGGGGAACGCCCTGAGCGACCCGTTCCCGTCGTCGATGACCCCGACTGTCAGCTCGCGCCCCTTCACCATGGGCTCGATCATCGAGACCCGGTCCGGGTGCTGGTCGCGCGAGGCGCGGATGGCCGTGATCGCTTCGGCCCATGAGGATTCGTCCGGGCACAGGTAGAGCCCGCAACTCGACCCGTCGGCTACGGGCTTGATGACCACGGGACCCTCGAACGGGCACTGGGTGTCCTCGGGGTCGAGGAGCGAGCTGGAAAGGGTCGGGATCCCGAGACGCGCCGCTTCGAGTTTGGTCGCGAGCTTGTCCATCGCGAGGCGCGAAGCGCGGGATCCGGACCCGACGAAACGTGTGCTCGCGCGTTCGAGGAGGATCTGGAGAGCCCCGCCTTCCCCGAAGCGCCCGTGGAGGACGGGGAAGATGACATCGTGGTCCCAGGATCGGATGTCTTCCGAAATCGGACGATCGACGATCAGAAGCGTCGCATCGAGCCCAGCTTCGACGAGCCCGGCATGAACCCCCGTCGCGCTCGCGATGGAGACCTCACGCTCCGCATCGGGACCACCACCAAGCACGAGCACACGGGTCATGGATGGCTCTCTCCCCACACGACGACCTCACGATCGAGCTGGACCCCGAACCGATCGTGGACCCGGCGCTGGACCTCGCGCATGAGCTCGATGACGTGCTGCGCCCGCGCGTCGTGTGTCGTGACGATGAAGTTCGCGTGGACATCGGACACGGACGCGCCCCCGACGCTGATTCCCTTGCACCCGGCGCGGTCGATGAGCATCCCCGCGCTGACCCGGTCCCCTGACTCCCCGATCCCGTCGATGGGCTCGGTGAGTGTCGGATTCTTGAACGCGCACCCGGCGCTTTTGTCCTTCATGGGCTGGGATCCGGTCTTCTTGAGCATGCACTCGGTGAGCCGATCGCGCAGCGCGTGCTCGTCCCCCCGGGTGAGCCCGAACTCGACATCCAGGATCATGAGATGGTTCAGCCCGGAGTGACGGTACGAGAAATCGATCGCGGCGCGTTCGAGCTCGTGGATCCGACCCGCACGGTCCATCGCGCGGACCTTGAGGACCCGGGACCCGATCTCCCCGAACGTCCCCCCGGCGTTCATCACGCACGCGCCGCCAATGGTGGCGGGGATCCCGGCGAGCCCTTCGAGCCCACCCAATCCCGCTTTGACGCTGGCCGTGATCAGCCTGGGGAGCGATGCGCCCGCGCCCGCGCGGACCCACCCCGTCGATGGGTCGATCTCGACCTCGATGAATCGCCCTTGCTGGAGGGAAACGACGAGGTTCGAGACCCCGTCATCGTGGACGAGCAGGTTCGCGCCCTCCCCGAGCATCATGAGTTCGTCGTCGAGTTCGAGACACGCGCCGAGTTGGTCCGTGTTCGTCGGCCGCGCGAGGCGCTGCGCCCGGCCTCCGACATGGAACCAGGTCGAGATCGGCGCATCCTCCTCGATCGTGAGTTCACCCGCAGCCAAGCTCACGAACGACCCCCGGCCTCAAGGAATCCCTTCCCGACCTTCCACACGGGACCCGCGCCCATGACGACGAGCAGGTCCCCGGGACGCGCGATGTTCTCGAGCTGCTCGACGATCGCTTCGAACGGGTGCAGGTGCATCGCGCGCACGTTTCGGGAACGGAGCCGATCCACCAGGTCCGCGCTGCTGACCTTCGCTTTCTCGATCTCCGAGTCCCGGACGAAGTAGATCGAGGGGACGATGACCATGTCCGCGTGCTCGAAGCTCGTCGCGAACTCCTCGAGGAGAAACCGGGTGCGCGAGTGCTGGTGGGGCTGGAAAACACAGATGAGCCGACCCCCGTGCTTGGACGGGTCGCGCGATTCGCGCAGGGCTCGGAGGGTCGCATCGATCTCGGTCGGGTGGTGCCCGTAGTCGTCGATGACCGTGACCCCGTCGCGCTCCCCGAGGATCTGGAGACGGCGATCGAGCCCGCGGAACGCGCCGAGCGATTGTGCAACGACCTCGGGGTCCGCGCCGCTCGCGCAGGCCAGCGCGAACGCGACGGCGCTGTTGATCGCGTTGTGCTCCCCGGGCATCCGGAGAGTCCAGGAATGCTCCCCTACCTCCGGCCCAGAGATGGTCGTCTTCGCCGACGACGGATCGAACCCGACGACCCAGTCCGCGCCGGGATTGAATCCGATCGTCTGGACAGCGCAGGTCAGGCCCGAAGCAACCTGTCTCCGGTGCGCCCCGTCGTGACCGATCAGGAGCAATCCCCCGTCGGACTCGCTCGGGATGAGCTTCGCGAACTGCGCGAAGGACTCGATGACGGCATCGAGCGATCCATAGATATCCAGATGGTCCGCTTCGATCGACGCGATCGACCCGATCGTGGGGCGCAGATGGTGGAATGAACGGTTGAACTCGCACGCTTCACCGAGGAGCAGCCCGGGCTTGCCCTTGAGCGACCCGCTCGGGATTGTTTCGGATCCGATCCGGAACCCGACCCGATCGTCCCTGTCGCTCAGCGCGCCGTGCGCGAGCTGAGCGCAGGTCGCGCCGACCACCACGCTCGGGTCGAGCTTCGCATCGGTCATCGCGCACCCGAGCATCGCTGTGGTTGTGCTTTTGCCGTGGGTCCCGGCGATCGCGATTCCTGTCCGACCGGACATGCACGCGCCGAGCGCTTCGGGGTAGCTCATGACCGTCAACCCCCGTTCGACGGCCGCGATCAGCACGGGGTGATCCGGACGGATCGCCGCAGAAGCGATGACGAGGTCCGTGTCTTCGGGGAGAGTCTCGGACGCTTCGTCGTGAGAGACGGGGATCCCGTGCGACTGGAGCGCGCGGGTTGAGTCCGTTGGAGTGGAATCGACACCCGACAACTCGAGCCCCGCATCCTTGAGCAAACGCGCCAGCGCGGACATCCCGCATCCACCGATCCCGACGAGAAAGGGACGGGACGCACCGATCGAGAACGCATTGCTGTTGCTCGTCATCGGGATGCTTCCGGCTGTCTGGGGGCGCTGATTCACAAGCAAGCGTATCGGCTCATTTCGCCCGAGTTCTCCACGGATCGGTGGCGATCACACGGGAGGGGTCAACGGGTCGGGTCCGAGGGTCTGGATCGTCAATGTCCCGAGCGAACGGGCGCTCAGATACGAGTTCAGTTCGTCCATCGAGATCGAGTCGATCTGCTGCGCGATCTGCGCGAGGGTCCGGGGCGCATCGCGCTTGTCGAGGTCCGCGACGAGGGCCGCCGCTCTCGCCCCCGTGGACTCTCCCGAGAAGATGAGCTTGCTCTTGAGCCCGATCCGCGCGCGTTCGAACTCCTCCGGGGTGACACCCGAGCTGATGATGCGCTCGATCTCCGAGTGGAGGACATCGAGGGACTCCTGCGCGCGTTCGGGGGTCGTCCCGACATAGGCCGTCGTCACCCCGTGCTCTTTGCCCGCGCGGTATGACGAAGACACGCTGTAGCAGAGCCCACGCTTCTCACGGACCTCCGTGAAGAGTCTCCCGGACATCCCGCCCGAGAGGACGGAGTTGACGAGCATCTCGTGGATCTCGTGCTCGTCACCCGCGCGGGGGGAGTCGTGGACGATGATGATCTGGACCTGGTTCGAGTCGTCGTGCTCGTGCGCGTACCCCCGGGTCGGCGCGTCCCCCATGGTGATCTCGCTGCACTCACCCGACCATGATCCGAAGCACTTCTCGACGATCGACACGGTCTGATCGGGGTCGATCGCGCCGGCGATCCCGACGATCGCGCCCTCGGGGACACAGTGCCCCGTCCACCATGCGCGGACCGAGTCGGCGCTGAGCGCCCCGAGCCCTTCGGTTGAGCCGTAGGTCGATCGGTTGTACGGCGAAGCGAGGTGCCTCGACCGAGCGGCGATGACGGCCCGTTCCTGGGGATCGTCGAGGAGGGACTCGATCGAAGCGAGCGCGAGCGCCCGGGATGCTTCGAACGACTCGTCGCGCATGGCCGCATCAAGGATCATGGACGCGCCGAGCTCGCACGCGCGTTCGATCCCGTCACCCAGCGCCGTGACACTGACCCCGACGGAACGCGCGCCGACGTTGGTGTCGCGCACCGCGCCGGCGAGGTCGAACTGGTCGGCCTGCGCTTGCGAGTCGTGCTCGCGTGTCCCGCGCATGAGCAGTTCCGCGCAGACCGTTGAGGCGCCGAGTTGCTGTTCGTCTTCGTGGATAACTCCGCAAGGAAGAAAAACGCGCATCGAGACGGAACGGACACTCGGCACGCGCTGACACGCGATGCGTAGTCCGTTGTCGAGGGTCGTGAGGGTGATGGAGTCGTGTGTCGTGGTCATGTCGTTCATCTCTCCGACCGAGCGCGCGGCGCGTCCGATCATGGTCACTGAAAGGTGGTGATGCATCATTGAAGCGCGTGAGCGCCGAATGGCGCACGAGCCCCGTTTTCTCACAAACAAACGCGATATTGCCCCGTTCTCCCGCGAACGTGCTCCGTTCCTTTCCCCGTTCGGGGGATCGATCGGTGTGAAGGAAACAGTTGATCCGCGCGTCTGCGCATCTCGCGTGTTCGTTGTTGATCGGAGACCGATCACACAACACACACGATCGAATCGGTATCGCGTGAGTGTGAATCCACGCGTGTGCGCTGTGCTGAGTCGTGTGTGTGCGCGCGTGAGTGCGTGGTCGTGTTGGGGTTGTGTGATTCAAAAAAGTGCGCAACTTGGCGCGCATTCAAGTAGTCTGTGCGTGCGGATCGTGTTTGTGCTCACGCTCCGCTCAAGTGACAGTGCTCGCGACTCCGATGAGTTACACGAGTTATTCACAAGAGTGCGGACCCGGGAATCCGAACACGCCCGACCCGCCTTGAAGCAACCTGTTCGGAACGGAGTAACAGACATGGCCAAGAAAGCCGCCCGCAAGAAAGCGACCAAGAAAAAAGCGACTCGCAAGAAGACCGCCAAGAAGGCCACCAAGAAGAAAGCCACCAAGAAAAAGGCGACCAAGAAGAAGGCCGCCAAGAAGGTGACGAAGAAGAAGGCCACCCGCAAGAAGGCCGCCAAGAAGAAGGCGACCAAGAAGAAGGCCACGAAGAAAAAAGCCACCAAGAAGAAGGCGACCAAGAAAAAAGCCACCAAGAAGAAGGCTACGAAGAAGAAGGCCACCAAGAAGAAAGCGACGAAGAAGAAGGCGACTCGCAAGAAGACCGCGAAGAAGCCCGCTCGCAAGAAGACGGCCAAGAAGAAGACCACCCGCCGCAAGGCCACGGCGCGTCGCGCGACTCGCCGCTGATCCCACGATCAGCACCAAGCTCCGGCACGGATCGCCGGGGTTGCTTCAGCACTCGACGGGACCCAGAGACGGGTCCCGTTTTTCATGCGCTCACCCAGCGATTCCGCCCTGTTTACGCCGCAAACGGACGGGAGAACCCCGAGTCGAGCGGGTCTTTGCTCATCCCGGGCATGGGGTAGTGGGTCTCGAGCCCGATCCTCAGCGTGTTGTGCTCACAGATCACGAACGAGAACGGGGAGAGCACACGCCACCCGGCGAAGCGGAGTGCGCGAGCGAGACACTCCATCGAGGTCACGAACACCACCCCGTAGTCATCGATCCCCACGGGGATGAGCCCGAACTGCCATGCTTGTCGGCGCTCGATGGTGTCGAGCACCTCGGGCTCCACATCGACTTTGGATGGATCCACCCTCGGCGCGATCTCAGCATACTGGATCGCCCAGGCCTCCTCGACGGCGCACGGATCGACATCGTAGAGTTCCTCGGCCAGAACCCCGAAGGGCTTGTTCGAGTCGCGCTGCTGTTCGAAGATGGCTTCGCACTGCTCACGGGTGAGTTCGCCTCGTTCCACGAGCAGATCGCCGAGTCGGAGCCCCATAACGTGTCCTTTCGCTGAATCCCATGCGCCAACCACGCAGCGCGGCCGGGATGGATCGGGGATCACGATCCCCCGATTCATGATGAGGATCATCCGAGGCGCAGTTCTTGCGGATCCGACGTGCGCGACCGAGTCAGCCCCGAGATCCGGATCCACAAGGAGAGGAATCGGGATTCGATTGCGGAATCCGTTTGCACCCTGAGTGCGCGAACGCTCACTTCCCCACACAGAACGTCGCGAAGACCCGTCCGAGAACGTCCTCGACGCTGACCTCGCCGACGAGCGACCCCAGCTCATCGAGCGCTTCGCGCAGATGGGCGGCGACCAGCTCCGGGTCCTCGAGATCATGGGCCGACGGGTCAACGTTCCCGAGCGCGAGCCCGAGTGATGTGCTCGCGTTCCGGATCGCCGCTCTGTGCCGCGGGACCATCGCCCCGGCCCCCATCCGCTCCCGGTCGACGACCGAATCCGCGATCGCGCGTCGCAGCGCGCCCAGATTCGTCCCGTCGAGGGCGCACACGACGAGCGGGGCTCCCCGATCATCCATCACGAGATCCGCTTTGGTCCGGACCCGGATCGTCCGAGCTTGGTCCGGCGCGGCGAATCGTTGATCAAAACGCCCTGTTGGATCGCACCACACGATGGTGTCCGCGCGTCCGATCATTGTTCGCGCCCGGCGCTGGGCTTCTTCATCGATCCGGTCGATCCCCTGCTCACCGAGCCCGGCGAGGTCCACGAGGGTCACCGACCCCGAACCGGGCGCATCCGGGTCCAGATCGAGGACCTCCTCGATCGGATCGCGCGTGGTCCCCGGCGCATCGGACACCACCGAGCGGGCCCGTCCGAGGAGCGCGTTGAACAGGGTCGATTTCCCCGCGTTGGGCGCGCCCACCAGGAGCACCCGGGCTCGCTCGTCCCGGACCCTAGACCCGCTCGACGACCCGAGCTCGGAATCGAGCTGATCACTGACCACACGGAGCCGCGCCTCAAGATCGCTCGGCGCGATCGCGACCACATCGTCCTGATCGATGAAATCCACCCCGGCCTCCACCAGCGCCAGACACGTCGCGATCGAATCGACCCACGACGCGCAGCGCTCCCCGTGCGCTCCGGACAGGAGCTCGTCGCTCGCGTCGAGCGCGTGCTTCGTCCGCGCCCCGATCCGGAGCGCGACACCCTCCGCTTGCGCCAGGGTGATCCGATCGTTGAGGTACGCACGGGCGCTGAACTCCCCGGGCTCGGCGCGACGGACTCCGTCGTGCGCACAGATCCGGGCCATCGCGCGATCGAGGATGATCGGGGATCCGACCATCAGGATCTCCGCGCTGTCCTCCCCTGTGTAGCTCTTGGGGGTTTCGAGCACGAGAACCCAGCACCCGATCGACACATCATCACTGAGCAAGAATCGGGTTCGATGGATCCCTCGGGTGAACGTCTTGAGCCCGCACAGCGCGGATACCAACGCCCGGGTGTCGTCTCCTGAGATCCGGATCAGCGCGTGAGCGCTGGGACCCGGAGGGGATCCGATCGCCGCGATGGTCCCACCCGTGGGCATGGGGCGCTCACTTCTGCTTGCGCCGGAACTCGCGCGAAGCGGGGTTGATCGGCGCGGGGCCGCGCTTCTCGATCTGCTTCCGGGCTTCGGCGGCCTCGTTCAGGCGCTGCATCAGACCCGGCCCCTTCTTCGCTTTCTCCGCGCGGATGTTCTCGATCTCGAGCATCCCGTGCTTCTTCATGTGCGCCCGGATCCATTTGCTCTCGAAGATCCCGAGGGTCGAGTTGGTGATGAAGTACAGCGCGAGCCCGGAGGGCGCGGTGTACATCATGACGGGGAACATCACCACCATCATGACCTTCATCATCTTCTGCTGGGACTCCTGCTCCGGGGTCAGGGTCGCCGTGCTCGGGGGGGTCAGGAACTTCTGGTGCGCGAAGAACACGAACCCGAGGAGGATCGGGAGCAGGTTGATGGACTGGACCGTTCCCCAGAGGGGGAAGGAGAAGTGCATCGCGCTCGGGAGCGGGATCGCGTGGTCCGCGGCGGAGAGATCCGCGAGGAACTGCCAGGACCCGTTCGAGACCGACTGGAACACCCCGTAGAACGCCGGTTCGTGCTTGAGCTCGACGGCGAAGAACAGGGTCGCGTAGAGCGCGATCCACACGGGGGACTGGAGCATCATGGGGAGACACCCGAGCATCCCGAGAGGGGAGATCCCCTCTTCGCGCCAGAGCTTGGTCATCTCCGCCTGGAGCTTCTTCGGATCGTCCTTGTACTTCTCACGCAGCGCCTTCTGCTTGGGTCCCATGGACTGCATCTGGACACTGAAACGCTGCATCCGGATCTGGGACCAGCGCGTCACGGGGTGGAGACACGCGCGGACGAGGACCACCAGGAGCATGATCGAGACGGCCCAGTCCCCCACCATCGAGTGGAAGATCCGGAGAACCTCGATGAGGATGTGGGTGAGCCAATCGAAGGTGCACCCCGCGCAGAACCCACCGATGTTGTACACGACCATGTCGGGGAGACTGAGGGCGGCCAGCACCGGATCATCCGCGAAGATGGGCTTGGTCCGCGGACCCGCGTACACCCCGAGCTCGATCGATTGGGATGCACCGGGCTCCACACGGAACTCGGCGCTCTTCGTGCTCATCAGGATCGTCGTATCGACGGGCTTCGCGTAGGAATCGAGGACGAACCGGTCCATCGACTCGACCACCGGGGACAGGAGCCGATCCCCCTGGTCCGTGCTCGCAGGATCGAACACGGGGTGAAGGATGACGGAGTAGTAACGATCGTTGAACGCGAGCCAGGAGAGCCGATCCCCGCGCTTCAAGGCTTTCTCGCTCGGCCAGAACGACGAGGACTGGGCGTAGTGCTTCGTCCCGTTGACATCGGGGATCTTGGACCCGAGGATCTTGGTCCGCGCGTCGAGCTCGGGATCCACGCTCACAACAAGCGACCCCCCTTGGCTCGTTTGATCGCGCATGAACCCGACCCGGAATCGGCGGCGATCGCCGGCGTAGCCGTTCTCCGCTTTGGGCATGTCCACCATCGCGGAGGAGATCAGACGGAGTGTGTGGGGCTCGCTGTCGAGATTCTCGACACGCTGGGTGAGCACGAACCCGTGCCTTCCTTCGCGGATCTCGAATCGGCGCACGAGGCGGAGGACCGGGGTCCCGGATTCATCGACGATCAGGGCTTCGAACACCCCGGGGGAGACTTCGCCCCAGATCGGAGCGCTCTCGGTCCCACCCAGACTGACGAGCTCGCCATCGATCTCGATCGCGAGCGCGGCGAATGGAACCGCGTTGAGATCCCCCCGCGCGTCGGTCCGTCGTCCCTGGATCTCGACGTGCTCGACCTCCTCAACGCTCTCGTACTCGTCGAGGAGGATGAGCGACTCGATCCCCGCACCGAGATGGGTGAAATCGAGCTCGATCGTCTCCTGCGGATCGCGCAGGGACGCGAGGTCCGCCCCGGCGAGCTCCGGGCGCTGGAGCGCTCGGTACATCGGATCCGGATCCGAGCTCGGCGGGTTGGTTTCGGGGGTGTCGTCCTGGAATCCGAGCGCCTGGGGCGCGAGGGCAAGAAGAACGAACGCGACAAGCTTCGGGAGGAGGGGTGTCGTGCGCATGGGATGGAATCAGCGCCCTTCGTACAGGCGCTCGCCGAGCCAGTCTGCGAGCTCGGGGATGGACTTGATCTTGTCGGCGGTCTTCGCGATCTCGTACTCCACGCGCGCGAACTCGACCTGCCCGGGGGACAGGATCGCGTAGCACGCGCGGGGGTCGTTGTCGCGCGGCTGACCCACGGATCCGACGTTGATGATGATCTTCTCGTTCTCGTTGAACTTGAACACGGGATCCGACCCGATCTCGTCGGGGGGGTAGAAGTCGGGCTCGTTGCTGAACACCCCGGGCTGGTGGGTGTGCCCGACCATCGCGACTTTCTCGACCCGATCGAAGATCGCTTCGAGCTTGTCGGGCGCATCGCTCGCGTCATCCGGGAAGATGTACTCGTTGATCGGACGACGAGGGGACGCGTGGACAGCGAGGATCTCGAGCCCGTCTCCTGTCAGATCCTCGACGGCGCGGACCCGGAGGGACCCGAGGAAGGAGAACCGGCGTTCGCGCGCGGGTTCGTCGGGCTCTGCGTCGAACTGGGCGCGGGTCCAGAAGGCGGCCGCTTCCGCCGGCGCGTTGAAGTTGGTGGGTTCGTAGAGGACCCCGAAGTCGTGGTTCCCCATGAGCGCCCAGGCGCATTTCTCCTGGACGAGATCGACACACTCGAGGGGATCCGGGCCGTACCCGATGATGTCGCCCAGACAGACGATCTGGTCGATCCCCCGAGCTTCGATGTCCTGGAGGACAGCTCTGAGCGCGACGGCATTGCCGTGGATATCGCTGATAACGGCGGTCTTCACGCTGATGAAACCTTTCTAAGCGCGTCCCATGAGCTGGGGATGCATTGATCCGAGCGTGCACTGTAGAAACGCACAGGGGGCTCAGCAACCCTGATCCGGATCTGGGGTCGTGGGGTTTCTTGACCCGATCGTGTCCCAGATATGATGCGATGAGCCCCGATTCCCGATAGAGAGGGGGGATCCGGCGCTTTTCACCGGGTCCGATCCGGCGATCCAGAGACCCTTGTCCTTTGTCAGGGAACGACTTATGCCAGCAGCTTCCGTCAGTTACCAACGTACCCGAGAGATGACGATCGACGAGCTTTTGCTCGAAAATCGGATCGTGTTCCTGATCGGCGAGATCAATCACGCGAGCGCGAGCCGGGTGATGATGCAGATGCTCTATCTGGAGAATCAGCGCCGGAACCAGGAGATCAGTCTCTACATCAACTCCCCCGGTGGAGCTGTGGACGACACCCTCGCGCTGTACGACACCATGCGCTTCCTGAGCTCCCCGATCGCGACGTACTGCATCGGTCGCGCCTACTCGGGGGGGTCCGTCCTCCTGACGGCCGGGACCAAGGGACGACGCTTCATCCTCCCCCACGCCAAGGTCATGATCCACCAGCCCTACGGCGGGGTCACCGGGCAGGCGGAGGACATCAAGCTCCAAGCGGAGCAGATCATCAAGAGCAAACAGATCCTCATCGACATCATCGCGAAGCACACGGGTCAGGATCCCGAAACGATCAAGCGAGACTCGGAGCGCGACAAGTACTTCGATGCGAACGAAGCCAAAGCGTACGGGCTCGTGGACGAAGTTCTCAGCGAACCCCCGAAGGACCTCCCCTCCGCGCCGACGGCGTAACCCCCCTCCCCCCCCACCCCCGTGATGAGCGATACACCAACGAGTCACCTCGACAGCGAGACACGCATGAGCAACCCCCTGTCCCACCTTGTTCCCATCGTCATCGAGCAGTCCGGGCGCGGCGAGCGCTCGTACGACATCTACTCGCGCCTCCTCAAGGACCGGATCATCTTCGTGACCGGAGGTGTGATGGACGAGATGGCGAACCTCATCGTCGCGCAGCTCCTCTTCCTCGCGAACGAGGACGCGAACTCCGACATCCACCTGTACGTCAACTCCCCCGGCGGCTCGGTCACGGCCGGTCTCGGGATCGTTGACACCATGAAGTACATCAAGCCCGATGTGTGCACGTACGTCATCGGACAAGCGGCCTCGATGGGCTCGGTCATCGCTTCCTCCGGGACCAAGGGCAAGCGGTACTGCCTGAAGAACGCGCGGAACCTGATGCACCAACCCCTCATCTCGGGGGTCATGGAAGGCCAAGCGACGGATCTGGAGATCGAAGCCAAGGAGATGCTCCGACTGCGCGATCGGCTCTACCAAATCTACGCCGACGCGACCGGCCAGGACCCCGAGAAGATCCATCGGGACTGCGATCGCAACCTCTGGCTCGACGACAAGGAGATGCTCGAATACGGGCTCATCGACGAGATCCTCGAGTCCATGCCGACCCGCTGATCGATCCACGCAACCTGAGTTTCCAGAGCCCGGCGAGATCGTCGGGCTCTTTTCGTGCGCATCGTCTCGGCCGGTTCTTGTACAATCGGAATCGCAGTCCTCGCTCGGATGAGCGAATCGCAGGAAAGGAATGTGATCATGGTCGAACTCGCGCAGCTCTGGCTCCCCGTTCTCGTTTCCGCCGTCGCCGTCTTCTTTGCGAGCGCCGTGATCTGGATGGCGCTCCCGTATCACAAAGCGGACATCCGGTTCCTCCCCAACGAGCGCGACTTCGACAACGCGATCGAGCCCTTGAACATCAAACCCGGGCTCTACATGTTCCCGAACTGCGAGCACGCGAAGGACATGAAGAACCAAGCGTTCCAGGAGCGGTTCAAGTCTGGACCCTGGGGCACGATCACGATCTGGGCGAAGGCCCCGAACTTCGGGATGAACCTCCTCAAGACCTTTATGGTCTATCTGATCATCTCGGTCTTCGTCGCGTACATCACGGGTCTCGCGCTCGGTCCGGGCACGGATTACATGCGCGTGTTCCGGGTCGCGGGCGCCGTGGCCGTCCTCGGGCACTGCTTCGGATCGCTCGCGAACGATTTCTTCCTTGGGAAACCGACGCGCTTCATCGTCACCTCGTTCATCGACGGGGTGATTTTCGCGCTGATCGTGGCTGGCGTATTCGCGGCGATGTGGCCGGAGTTGGCCATCGTGGACATCCAGACCCCGTGATCCCCGGCGATCAGTCCATCCGGACGAGGATCGAGATCTGATCCGGATCCCGGAGGACATGGAGCTCTGTGGGGAGATCGTCGAACCTGACTCGCTTGGTCACCAGCCCTGAAAGATCCAGGGTCCCGCTCGTCAGCGCGCGGATCCCGTCGCTGATGGGTCCCGCGCGGGACCCGAGGATCCGCAGTTCGCGCTGCGCGACGAGATCGAGTTCAGCGGACCCGATCGGGGACCCCGAATCGCACAGGATGATCGCGCCACGCGGGCGCGTCATGCGCAGCGCCGTCTCAAGCGATCCGGGTTCGGTCGAAGTATCGATCACGATGTCCTGATCCGCGCGCCGTCCCACATGGTCCAGATCGCGATGCCGGATCCCCCATTTCGCGCACAGCTCCAATCGTGATGCGTTCGTCGTGACCAGACGGACCGACGCGTTCTGGGAGGTCATGAGCTGGGCGCACAGGAGCGCGAGCAGGTCCGCGCCGATCACGCTCACGTAAGTCTTATTCGCGACGCGCTCCAAACGCGCCACATGGAGCGCGGCGCTGAGCTCGCCGGCGAGAACGGCGTATTCATCGTCGATCACTCCGGGGACCACACACAGGTTCGACAGCGGGATCGCGACGAGATCCGCGAGACACCCCGGCGCTTCGGACGAACCGAGCACCCGGCGCGACGGGTCGTGGCGCGCGAGCCCACGACGCGCGAGCTCGGAATCAGGATCCACGAGATCGCTCTCCCCCACAACCCGGGTCCCGACGAGATCGGGATCCTCGCACTGCTCGACGATCCCTACGAACCGTCTCCCCGGGATCCGGAGCTCGCTCGAGCTCCCCAGATCATTCGGGGTGATCAGGACCGAGCTCGGACGGACCAACGCCCATCCCTCACGGAGCTCCGGGCTCGGTACATCCTCTCGGATCGCCGCTCGTTCGTTGTCGATGGTCAGTGCACGCACACAGGGATCGTCGGTTCGATGGGCGATCCGGCCAAGCGGGATCGGGAGATGAGCCCGGTTCTCGGACTTCTCCGGAGTCCCCAGACGCGCCAACGCGCTCAGTCGTCGATGGGATTCAGACCCACGGGGGTGGAGCTGTTCTCGTTCGGGGGCGGGGGGACGAACGGGAGGTACTCGACGATCTGCTTCTCCCGATTGAACACGGGGTAGGTGTAGATCTGAGCCGCTTCGAAGAGATCGTCCGTGTCGTTGTACCACGTCACCCACGCGCTCCGGTCGAGCCCGAAGTCCTGACCCGTGAGCACCACGAGCGCGTGGCTCACCCGGTCGTTCACGACCAACCGGGGGTCCGCGAGCGCGGCGATGAGCCCCTGGACGACAACGGGGAATCTGTACTGACCCAGCGCGTCTGCCGCGGCGGCCCGGACATCAGCGTTCTTCTCTTCGGAAACCTTGATCGAGTTCAGCAGCGACGTGACGGCCGACGGGGCGTGGACACGCTGGAGCGCGCGTGCGGCGGCGAGACGGACCCCGTCGTCATCGTCGTCCAGCGCATCGATCAGATAGGTCGAGTGCGCCGGATCGCCGTGACGCCCGAGCGCACGGATCGAAGCGGCGCGAACCCCGGGGTCCTCGTCGTCCGTGCCGTCCACGTAGAGCTCGAGATACACGGGCTGACCCCCGAACGGGGCGGCGGAGAGCATCGTCGTCCCCCGGTACCGATTCTCCGCGTTGTACTCGTCCGTCGCGAGGATCGCGGCGTCGCTGGGAGACGTCGAGGGGAAGAACAGGTCACCGAGCTTCCGGGCTCCCCGGGGCGCGTTCGACAGGTTCCCGCAGGCGCTGAGCGATGTCACGAGCACGGAGAGTCCGATGAGGACACAGACTGCGGATGATGTTCGCTCGGAGCGCATGGACAAGTATAAGTCCTTCCGGGGGATCCGTCCCGATCGTTCGATCAGAGCGAGAACGGGTCCGAAGCGTGCTCCTGACGGAGCGCGACGGGGGGGCCGAGCACTTCTTTCGCGATGATCGCGTCCCGGAGGGCTTGGCGCGTCGCGAACCTGGATCGGTCCTGTCGCACCGCAACCGGCGCGGGCTTGGGGAGATCGCTGATGGTCGTGTGCTCGGGTTGCGACACAGGCGCGGGGCGCGGGGTTGGCGCACGGCTCGGCGCGCGTCGGGGTGTGGGTTGTGGTTTGGGCGCAGCGCGTGTGGTCTGTCGTGTGGCCGGCGTGGGCTGAGGCGCAGGCCGGCGCGCGGGCGCGGGGGGTGGAGGAGCCGCTCGTTGCGGTCCTCTCCGCGCGGGCTGCGACTGCTGAGGAGCACGGCGGGGTGCTGGGGACGGTGCGGGCGCGATAGGAGCGGCGCTCGTCTGCGCTGTCGATGCGCCCGAACGCTGCTCACGGAGCTTCTGGAGCTGCTCGATACGCCTCCGACGGAGCTCTTCGATCCGATCCCGCTTGCTCTGTTGATCCTGATCCCACGTGGATGGGGGCGCGGGTGTGCTCCGAGGCTCGCTCATCCCCCGACCACCCGTGCGGAGCGCGTCACGCTCCATCTGACGACGCGCCTGGATCTGGGTTTGCTTAGCGCGTTGTTCCTGCATTTTCGCCCAGAGGCGCGCACCGCCGGAGAACGCGCCGATGATGAGCGCGATACCGAGAGGGCTGGTCAGAAATCCGATCAGGCTCGAGATCATGCCCCAAGTCTATCGGCGTGGGGCGACATCGGGGGTGAGAACCCGGAGCGAACCGATCTGAGCGCTCGCAAAAGCGATCCCGAAGACTTCGGAGAGGATTTCTGGTGTCAGAACCGTGTCGATCCCCCCCTCCGCTGCGATCGAGCCGTCCTGAGCAAGGATGACCGCACGATCGCACCAGGTCGCGGCGAGGGTGGTGTCGTGTACGACCAGCCCCACCGTTCCGCCGCGTTCGGAGAGCCCCCGGAGCTGCTCGAGGGTGTTTCGCTGATGCGCAGGGTCCATCGCGGAGGTCGGTTCGTCGGCCAGGAGCACACAATCGTCCCGACCATCGAGCTGCGCCAAGGCGCGTGCCATCGCGACGCGCTGCTGCTGACCCACGGAGAGGGATCCGACGGGTCGGTGCGTGAGTTCCGTGAGATCCATCTCGTCGATCGCGCGATCGACGGCTTCTCGATCCGAGCCCAGCGCGTGGCGCCCGAGCTCGACCACCCTCCGGACATCGAAATCGAACGCAAGGGTCGATCGCTGCGCCACGAACCCGATCTGCGCGGCCCGCTCCCGCGCGGACATCGCGAAAAGATCGGCCGGACCGAGCGAAACGGTGCCCGAGTCCGGACGGCGGACCCCCGAGAGGATCCGGACGAGGGTGGACTTCCCCGCGCCGTTCGGGCCGAGGATCGCGGTGAGCTTCCCCGGTTCGAGTGTGCACGACACGCGCTTGAGGACATCCGGTCCCTTCGGATACGCGAATGAGATGTCATCAGCGGCGAGCATCATCCGGATGGTACGATGCGCAGGAGCACCATGAGCGAACCCGAGAACAACACAAACGGACGGACCATCGCGATCACGGGGACCACGGGGTTCGTGGGCTCGCGCGTCCTCGTGCGGGTGGTCGAATCGGGGCATTCCGCGCGGATCCTCGTCCGGAACCCTCCCAAAGCGCGGAAGATGCTCGACGATCGAAAGATCGATTCTGAGCACGTCGAGATCATCGAGGGCGGGGTCTCGGACCCCGACGCGCTCGCCAAGCTCGTGCGAGGCGCCAGCGCGTGTATCCATCTTGTCGGGATTATCCGGGAAGCGGACCACGGACAGACCTTCGAACGGATCCACGTGGATGCGGCCCGCGCCATCGTGGGCGCGTGTGCGCACGAGAACCAATCCATGCGCTATGTCCACATGTCCGCGCTCGGGGTGGGTCCCGATGATCGCGCGGGGTACAGGGACACGAAGCACCGCGCGGAGCTGATCGTGAAAGCCTCGAAGCTGGACTGGACGATCATGCGCCCCGGGCTCATCCACGGAGAACGCGGGGAGTTCACCCAGATGGCCGCCGCGTGGGTGCGCGGGAAAGCGCCCCCGTTTGTGTTCCTCCCCTACTTCTCGCGTTGGAAAACGAACGGGTTCGGGTTCGAAGCGCCCTCGGTTGCGCCGATCCATGTGGACGACGTCGCGCACGCTTTTGTCAACGCGCTCGATCGACCCGAAACAATCCATAGCACCTACGAGCTCGTCGGCCCAGACTCCATGACCTTCCCGGAGATGCTCAAGGTCTACCAGCGCCATGTCCCGGGCGCGAAATCGTGGCTGAGGCCCATCGGGCTCCCATGGCGCATCGCCGCCATCCAAGCACGGCTCGCAAGCGCGATCGGGCTCGGGAAGCTCCTCCCCTTCGACGAGGGGATGGCGATCATGGGGGGACGGGACAGCATCGCCGACCCTCATCCGGCCGGAGAGGCGCTCGGGCTCGCTCTCGCGCGATTCGAGGAAACCCTCGGGACCTACGCGGATTCCCTCTGATCCGGCGCGTTCGGACCCGAGGTCCCGTACAGTCTCACTATGCCGCTCCGATACCGCGATCGTTTGATCAACCACATCTCGCACGATACCTACAACCCCGCGCCGATCCCGATCGTCGCGAAGGACCTCAACATCGACGATGTCGAAGCGTTCGGGCACGCCGTCCGCGAGCTCGCCGCTGAGGACATCGTCGCGCTCGACGACTCTGGACGGATCTCGCTCCCGTTCAAGCCCAACAAGGGTGAGCTGATCGGCGAGTTCCGCTCGACCCAGCGCGGGTTCGGGTTCGTCGCGCCCTCGAAGATCTCCCACGGGGGGGACGTGTTCATCCCGGAACACGCCACCATGGGCGCGATGCGCGGCGACACCGTCAAGATCTACTTCGAGCGCGACCAACGGCGAGAGAAGCGCCTCGGAACGATGGAACGTCAGTACTCGGGGGAGGTCATCGAGATTCTCTCCCGCAAACGAGCGGCCTTTACCGGGGAGATGGCGAAACAGGACGGGCGTTGGCTCGCATACCCCGACGGGCGCGAACTCACCAGCCCCGTGATCCTCAAAGATGCGGACTCCAAGAACGTGAAGGTCGGGTCGAAGGTCGTCTTCGAGATCATCGACTATCCCGAGCAAGGTCGGCTCGCGCAGGGGGTCATCACGAAAGTGCTGGGCGAAGCGGGCGAGCCCGATGTCGAGACCCAGGCCGTCATCGCGGCGTACTCGCTCCCGGAGCTTGAGTTCCCGGAGTCGTGTGTCGAACAGGCACGGGAAGCGACCCAACGCTTCGACGAGGAGATGGACCTCTACGAGCGCGAGGGGATCGAAGCGCTCGATATGCGCAAGGACCTGACGGGCGAGTTCATCTGCACCATCGACCCACCCGACGCCAAGGACTACGACGACGCGATCCACATCAAGAAGCTCGACGACGGCGGGTGGGAGCTCGGGATCCACATCGCGGACGTCGCGCACTACATCGAGAAGGACTCCGCGCTCGACGAGGAAGCGAAGGAACGCGGAAACTCCGTGTACCTCCCCCGGCTTGTCATCCCCATGCTCCCCGAGGTCCTCTCCAACGGGATCTGCTCCCTCCAGGAAGGGGTCCTGCGCTACGCGAAGTCCGCGATCATCCGATACGACCGATCGGGCAACGTCCGCTCGCGCGCGTTCTGTCAGTCGCTGATCAAATCACGCAAGCGCATGACCTACCTTGAGGCGCAGGCGCTCATCGACGGCGATCTCGAAGAAGCAAAGAAAAACGCCAAGACCGACACCCCCCACACGGACGAGCTCATCAAGACCGTCCGGGATATGGACACGCTCTCGCGCCTCATCCAGGCGCGCCGGCGCAAAGCGGGGATGATCCACCTCGACCTCCCCGAGGTCGAGCTCGAGTTCGACGAGGACGGGCGCGTCGTCGATGCGCACCCCGAGGACGACGCGTTCACCCACACCCTGATCGAGATGTTCATGGTGGAAGCGAACGAAGCGGTCGCGACCCTGTTCGAGCAGATGGATGTGCCGCTGATCCGGCGCGTCCACCCCGAGCCCACCCCGGGGGACGTGGACGAGCTCCGGAAGACGGCGACCGTCGCCGGGTTCAAGATCCCCAAGAACCCGACGCGCGAAGAACTCCAGACCCTCCTCGACGCGACCGCCGGGACGAGCGTCGCGCGGGCGGTGCACACCGCCGTGCTGAGGTCGCTCACGAAAGCCGCCTATTCGCCGGCGCTCATCGGGCACTACGCGCTCGCGTCGAGCGCGTACGCGCACTTCACGTCCCCGATCCGGCGCTACCCGGACCTCACGGCGCACCGCTCGCTCGTTGCGTACCTGAAGCGCACAAGCAACGGCGAGACCCCACCGAAAACCGAGGGCGCGAAGAAAGCGCTCGGGAAAGAACTCCGCGAGGACCCGAACTGTCCCGACGAGCAGACTCTGTCGCAGATCGGGAGCCACTGTTCGAACACCGAGGTGAACGCCGCGGACGCGGAGCGTGAGCTGCGCCAGCTCCTCGTGCTCCAGCTCATGGTCGAGCACATCGGGGAGTCCTTCGACGGGTTCGTCACGGGGGTGACCCCGAAGGGTGTCTACGTCCAGATCGCGAAGTACCTCGCCGACGGGATGATCCCAAAGCACGACCTCCCCGGGGACACGACCCGCTCGGACCGTCCCCCGACCTGGAAGATCGACGACCGATCGGGCGCGCTCTACGACATCCACTCGGGACGCAGCTTCTCCATCGGTGATTCGCTCAAGGTCACGATCGCGACGGTTGATCTCGCGACGCGCCGGATGGACCTCGTCGTCACGGACCCCGACGCGCGGGCGGCCGGGAAGAAGAAGGGCAAGGGCGCGCTGGGCGAAGGGCTCAAGCTCGGTGGCTCGGATCACGGCGGAATCGGCGAGTCCAAGGGCGCAGGCTTCAAGACCCCGGGGAACCAACGCCGATCGCGCAAGTCCAAGTCGCGCGATCGTGGGAAGACCGACTACCGGCGCGACGCGCAGGGCAAAGCAGGTCCCGGCGGGAAGAAAAGGGGCGGCGGCAAAGGCGGGAAGGGCAAGAAACGCTGAGCGATACGCTCAGTGATCCCACCCGAGATCCTTCGCAGCGTGCTCGCGCCCGTGCGGATCGATGATCACTGCGCCGGGCTCACCGGACTCCACGCACACCCCGATCGGCCCGATCAGTTCCGGTGCAAGCTTGGGGATCATCGCGCCCGGATCGATCGCGATCAGGAGTTCGTAGTCCTCGCCGCTCGAGCACGCTTCGCGCCAGTCTTTGCAACGATGATTGATCGGGAGGCGCGCCGCATCGATCTCGATCCGGACCCCCGATGCACGCGCGATCCGATCCGCGTCGCGACCGAGACCGTCGGACAGATCGATCATCGCGTGGACACCCGAGTCTTTCGACGACGCCCACAGCCCGTGCTCGATCCGGGGCTCGAACCGCAGATGCCACCCGGACTCGAAGCTCCCCCCCACCTGTCCCGTGAGGTACAGCTGGTCCCCTGGTTTCGCGCCCGAGCGCAGCACGGGCTCGTGCCCGATGTCCATCATCCCAGCGGCCGTCACCGTGATGGTGCGCGGATGGCTCGGATCCCCGTGCGCCGCGATGTCCCCTCCGATCAGCGGACACCCCCAGTGGTTCGCCCATCGGTGCATCGCATCGAACAGCGCGTCCGCTTCGGGATCCCCCGGAGCAAGCAACCCCGTCCCCAGCGACCACACGGGACGCGCCCCCATCGCGGCGAGATCCGACACGGACCGCGCGATCGCTTTCCGCGCGATCAGATCCAGCTCCGTCCCGGGCTCGTAGTGCCGACCCTCGACGAGCTGATCCACCGTGAGCACGAGCAGATCCCCATTCGGGGTCCGGACGACGGCACAATCATCCCCGGGACCCACGACAAGCTCCCCGCGCCCGAGCGCGAGTGACCCGGAGCGTTGGTAGATATGATCGTGGAGCTCGGATTCACGCACGAACGATCGTAGGAGAAACCAAGTGCCCATCTACGAATACCGCTGCGACGACAACGACATCACCCTCGAAGTCTCCCACCCCATGTCCGAAACACTGACGACCTGGGGCGCGCTGTGCGAACGCACGGGTCATGCCCTGGGTTCCACGTCACCCAAAGCGCCCATCGCGAAGGTCATCTCCATGCCCATCACGCACACGAGCGACGCGCCCAAGGGTCCCCCCATAGGCGGCGGGTGCGGCCCGTCGTGCGGGTGTGTGGGGCACTGATCGGGTGGAATCCGCCGATCAATCTTTCGGCGGCTTCACCTTGCAGGTGTTGATCCCAACGAGCGTGTACGCCGGGCAGTAGCCGCAGAAACTCGTCAGAACCAGCACGAGCCCGATCGCGCCGACGACGATCCCGAGCACGTTGGCGCTGAGCGCGTCGAGCATGAGGATCGCGATCACGATCGCGCCAGCGCCGAGCAGGAACCTGACGATCCGATCCGCGCTTCCCGTATTGAGTGTCATGATGCTGCCTTTCCGCCCGTGGTTCGGGCTCAGACGTTCGCCGACGACTCAGCGTCTTCCATGACCCGGTCGGCGTACTGGTTCATCGCGTCACGGAGCTGCTCGAAGGAATCGAGCACGTAGACGATGTCCTGGAAGTGATCGATCTCGAACGGGGTGTTGATCACGCGCTCGAGGTTGAACGGGCGCCGTTCGATCTGCCCGTTGTCCCGACCCCCCGTGCCTTCGGGCGCATTGAGCGCGTACTCGGACTCCGCGTGGGAGGAGATGGTCCCGGACCCGTAGACCTTGAGGTTCCCGCTCTCGGAGATGAGCCCGAACTCGACGGTGAACCAGAAGAGCCGCGCGAGCGCTTCCTCGTGCTCGGGTCCGGCGAGGAGCGCCGCTTTCCCGTACGTCTGGAGGAAGTCCGCGAAGACGGGGTCCGCGTGGAGGGGGACGTGCCCGAACACATCGTGGAAGATGTCGGGCTCGGGGAGGTAGTCCATCTTGTCCTCGGGACGGATCACGATCGTCGAGGGGAACTCGCGTCGGCTCAGACAGCTGAAAAACGCCTTCGCCGGCAGATATCCCGGGACCCCGCGCGAGCACCACCCCGTCAGGTCACGGAGGTACTCGTTGATCCCCGTGATCGTCCGTCCGGGCTCGTACGGATCCTGGGCCGTACCCCAGAGCAACGGAACCCGGTCCGGGACGAGGTTGATCGCGTTCAGACCCTTGAGGTAGGTCTCTGAAGCCTGGGTCTCGAGCACATCCCATCGCTTGTTCCACATCGTCTTCCAGACCCGATGGTTCTCCTCGGAGTAGCGCTCGTAGTGCTGGGTGACGTAAAAGGATTCCGTGTCGATCTGGGTGTGATCGAGCCCGGCGGAGTCGTCGGCGGCCTTCTGGGCTCGAGCAAACTCGTCGCCATCGATGATGTTGTTGTAGCTGATATCCGCGCGCATCCCGAACTCCTTCCGACCCCGGGTCCGGAGGATCCGGACACCAACAGCTGATCGTTGCTGTATCATTTTATCGGGTTCAACGGCTCTCAGCATCCGATTTCCGGGATCGGATCTGGGACCCCATGAACCCCGCCCTTGAGCCGGGCTCGGGGTCACAGATTGACCCCGTGACGGATGACAACCGGAGCGAACCGGGCTAGACTCTCGGCCCTGTGGGGCCTGTAGCTCAGTTGGTTAGAGCGCACCGCTGATAACGGTGAGGTCGACAGTTCGAGTCTGTCCAGGCCCACTTCCATCCGATTCTCGATCGATCTTAAGAAAAAGACCCGGCCGATCGCCGGGTCTTGTCGTGTGTTGAACGATTCAGAACCGATCCGGACCGATTACGGGCAGCCCGCGCTCATGTCCTGCAGGAATCCGCTCACATCGAAGAAGTCGAACGAGGTATCACCGTTCCAATCGGGTCGGTCTTGGAGGAACATCGAGACATCGAAGAAGTCGAGCGAGCCGTCCAGGTTCATATCCGTTTCGCATTGGTGGTCCGAGCTCCCGAAGACGTAGACAGCTCCGGCGAAGTCGCTGTCGCCGAACCCGGTCGCTCCCACGGCAACGACCCCGTTGTCCAGCGCGATCGACGACCCGAACATGTAGAACGCTTCGGCGTCGCTCGGGAGAAGCTTCTCGATCTGATCCCCGCTGAGCGCGTCATGGAGATACGCGGACCCACCCGACCATGCGGCGTCGTCGTCCTCAAACGCGCCGATCGCGACGGTACCGTTCTCGATCGAGACGGAAGACCCGAAGTGGTCACGGTCCTGACGATCGTCCGGGAAGATGAACGAGAGTTCTTCGCCGCTCGAAGCATCGAAGACGTACGCGGCCCCGGAGAAGTCGAAGAAGACACTGCGATGGGGCGCCCCGACAGCGATGAGACCCTGATCAATGTCCACGCATTCCGCGAACGATCCGCCTTGGTCCCCGTTGTAGTTCTCGATCACGGGATGGAGCACCCGGGTGAAATCGCCGGTTGTTGCGTCGAAAAGGTGGACCTTCGCGAAGGTGAATCCATCGCCCAGGACGAAATAGGTTCGCGACCCGACAGCGACGAGCCCATCGTCGATCGCGATCGAGACCCCGAAGGTCTGGTAGTTGTTCCCGGATTCCGGGAGCAGCTTCTCGAGTTGCGCCCCGCTCGATGCATCGAACAAGTACGCGGCCCCGGATCCGTCCCCCAGATCATCCGCGCGCCACGCGCCGACAGCGACGATCCCGCCGTCGATCGCGATCGAGTTCCCGAACTCGTCACCGGATTCAGGGTCGTTGGGGACGATCTTCCCGAGCTGCGCCCCCGAGGATACATCGAAGAGATACGCGGAACCCGACGAGATCCCGTTGTGGACATCGCCCGGAGCGCCCACGACGACGATCCCGTCCTTCATCGCGACGGAGAACCCGAACTGGTCCCCGGCTGCGCCGTCGCTCGGAAGGAGCTTCGTGATCTGCGCCCCGGTTTCGGCGTTGATGAGATACACGGATCCCGAGTCCGCGCCGTTGTCGTCATCGTTGCGTGCACCGACGGCGATGATCCCGTTCTCCATATCGATCGCGTATCCGAACTCGTCGTCGGCGTTCCCGTCGAAGGCCTGGATCCTCATGCTCTCGTTGATGGACTGCGCCGAAGCGCCCCCGGCCGCGATGGCGATCCCGAGTGCCCCGACACACGCCGCGAGACGAGATTGTGAAGTCGTGAAGGTGTTCATGTTTACTTTCCTTGGATCAAAAGTGTGTATTGAACGGGATCCGCGAAGGAATCCCCACGAGATTGGAAACGAGATCACGGGCACCCGGCGCCGAGATCCTGGAGGAACGCGCTGATATCGAAGAAGTCGAACGACGTGTCGCCGTTGTAGTCCACGCTCGACATGAGCAGCTCTGAGATGTCGAAGAAGTCCGCCGCGCCGTCGAGGTTGAGATCCGCGGTGCACGGTGAGACATCGGGGACGAGCACGACGATCGCGTACGTGTCCGTGTTGAGGTCGCGCGCCCAGGTGTAGACCCGGCGATCATCCGCGATGTACCCAATCGCGGTATCCCAGTTCTGGTCATCGGGCTCGAGCAGCAGGTCGTAGGAGCCGTACCACTCACCCTCCGCCGCGAACGAGACCCCGCCCCACGCGGAGACATCTCCCAGGTTGTTGTTGTCGTAGAGCAGACCCACGAAACGGGTCGCGACAAGCCCGGGCTGGATCGGCGCCCACGCGCCGTCGTAGATGTAGGTCAGCCATTGGTTGTTCGTCGAAGTCGCGACATGAGCCGCCGCGACAACCTGGTTGCTGTCGTTGATCGCGTACCCCAGCACATGGGTGAACCCCACGCTCCCGATAGGGTCGGGGACCCCGATATCCGTCGCCGTGTTCGTGTTGAGATCGAACACGAGATTCCCGCCGACGGCGAAGCCGTTGTCGTTCAGATCCTCAACCGTCGCTTGGAACCCGAGCATGCTCAGGTTCACGGGCGCGTCGTTGATCGAGAACATGGTGGTGGGACCACCGCTGAAACCCTGATAGCGTGACCACCCGAGGACGGTTCCGTTGTTGTTGATCGCCGTCGCCATCCCCCCCGTGATCGCGAGTTCACCCAGAGGGCTGGGCTGGCTCGTGAACTGCTCGGGGATATGGACCTCGTACCCACCGTTGCCGTCGGGTGTCCAGATCGCGGGCTGTCCGCCGTCGAACACGAACCCGCTCCCGTGAACAGCACCCACGATCACACCGCTGTCGTTGACGTCCATCGCGACACTCGACATCCCACCCTCGGGGAGGGGGAGCAGCGACAACCCGCCGTCAAGGGTCGCGACAAACGCCCGGCTGACCCCCGCGATGATCTGATCACCCACCACGTGACCCGCGTTGCTCGCGCCACGGATATTCGTCGATACGGTGTAGGTCTCGATGACCTCGACTGAGTAGGTTGGGACCTGCGCGATCGCCCCCGAACAGAGCATGAGAAGCGAAGCGGTCAGGAGTGAACTGTGTGTGAGCGTGTTCATGGTGCGTTCCTTTCTTAACGAGTCATCCGACTCGCATGGTGTGTGCACATTTGCAAGACACGTGCCAAACGAATATTTTCGGATATCTATGTCTATTTTATCATCCCGCACATACAGAACCGATCGCTCGATGTTGAAACGGCGCACGATTCCGCAAATGGCCAATATTGTGGCCGCCCCCGCTCACACCGTGGTCAGCGCAGTCACGGACACCCGGCACCGAACGCCGACAGGTACGAGCTGATATCGAAGAAGTCGAACGTGGTGTCGCCGTTCCAATCGACCTGACCCTGAAGCAGCGCACTCAGATCGAAGAAGTCGAGCGCACCGTCTCCCGTCAGGTCCGCGGCACAGACGTTCGGGAAGTCATCCGGCGTGATGATCCCATCCCCGTCGAGATCCGCGAGATCGAACGCAAACCCAAAGTCCGGGATCGCGACTTCGCCGTTGACGGTTGAATCAGCGTCATCGCTCGTGCCGTCGAGGAGCGCGATCCGATCGAGGAGCGCTGTTTCGTCGAATGAATCGCTCAGATCGTCGTCGTTGAGATCCGCGAAGACCTCGTTGAACCCCGTATCCGTCCAGACGAAGAGCGCGGTCGGATCCGAGACAAGCGGCGCGGTCCCGATCAACGCGTTGATCCCCCAGTCTCTGGGTTTCTGGAAGTCGTCGAACTCCTCACCCTTCCACTGCTCACAGAGCACGTTGAGCGCCCCGATCGTGAAGTCCGCGCCGAGGATCAGGTCATCGAGCGCTTCCTCGATCGAGGTATGGTTCAAGAGACTGAAATCCATGTTCTGGAACGTCTCTCCCGTGAGCGTCGCGGCCCCCTGGTTGGTGATGGGGAACACGAACGTGATCGTCGTCCGATCGTTCATCGTGTCATGAGCAAATCGGAGGTCCACGATGGGATCAAACTGACCGTCCCCCGACCCCCCGAACAATCCGGACTCGGGCGCAAATGAGACGAACCGCTCGAAGAAGCGTCCCGACACGATCCAGGTCTCACCCGGGTCGAAGTCGTCGTCCATGTCCCCGCCCTGAGACACGATCGTCGGGGTGAAGCACCCGCACAACGTCAGCGCGAACTCGCCCCCGGTCCGCTCGAACTGAGGGAGGGTATAAATATTGGAATCGACATCGTCCGCGCTCCGGATGATCCGCTCGGAGATCGACCCTTGAGGGCTCATCCCGAAACGCCCGACGTTCGCGAGATAGCGATTCCTTGCGATCGGCATGAGCTCGCCGCCGCTGTTCTTCTGGTCATCGATGTCGATCTCGATCGCGCCGTAGATCGGGCGCGCCCCGTACCGATACGGGTCGTAGGGAGAGTCATCGATCGCCAACGGGCCGGGTGGCGCGACGAGCCCATCGAGGGTCACGACGATCCGAACGATGTCCGCCTTCTCGCTCTCCACCACCCCCGTGTACGGGTCGTTCACCGGATCGTTCGGGATCCACCCCTGCACATCAACAGAGATCAGATCGATGGGCTCGAACCCGGGGGGGAGGGGCGCATCGTTCCCGACATCCGTCCGACGGATCAGCGCGTCCCCGATCGGGTCGGACCAGAACCCGCTCCCACCCGACGCGCAGACGATCGAGGCGCAGCACCCGAGCATGATGATCTGTGCGGTTCTCATCGGGACACGATCTCCTGAACGGCGGCCCCGAGCCCGTACCGATCGATCCGGTACCGGAAACTCGAGCGCTGCATCCCGATCAAGCGAGCCGCTTTCGACACGTTCCCCCGTGTGTGCTCGAGCGCCTGGAGCATGAGCATTTTCTCGATCTCGTCCGCGCTGTGCGGGCCGTTGACAAAGTCAAAGCGGATCGCGCCCCCCGGCCCCGTGCCCGACTCCGAATCCGCGACCTAATCCGGACGAAGCGAGAGATCACGAACCCCGATCTCACCCGTATCGCAGAGCATCACGGCGCGCTGCATGACATTGAAGAGCTCGCGCACGTTCCCCGACCACGGGTGCGACCCGATGGTCCGACGTGCCTCGTCGCTCAGGTCCAGCGCCTCGATCCCGTATTCTCTGCACAAACGATCGATCAGGTGCTCCGCGATCAGCAGCGCATCGCCCTTGCGTTCGCGCAGCGCCGGGATTGTGATCGTGAACGCATTGATCCGGTACAGCAGATCTTCTCGGAATGCGCCGTCCTTGACCTTCTGATCGAGGTCGTGATTCGTCGCGCACAACACACGGACACGGATCGCGTGCTCCTTCGTCGATCCCACGCGCCGGATCCGACCCTGCTCGATCACCGTCAGCAGCTTCGCTTGGAGGTCGAGCGGGAGATCACCGATCTCGTCGAGGAAAATCGTCCCCCCGTCGGCCATCTCGAAGAGCCCCTCACGCGCTTCCTTCGCGTCCGTGAATGCGCCCTTCACATGCCCGAACAGCTCGGATTCAATCAGGGTGGACGGGAGCGCCGTGCAGTTCACGTGAACGAACGGGCGATCCGATTCCGCGCTCGCGTTGTGCAGGTGACGCGCGAGCACTCCCTTCCCGGCGCCCGTCTCCCCCGTGATCAGCACAGTGGTCACCGCGCCCCCGCTGTCGCTCCCGAGGTCCTCGGCGCGATTGACAACCGGGATCTTCGCGAGACGTTCCGCGAGTTCGAGTGTCCGGATCCAAGACTCAGACGAACCGATCGGGCGCTCCATCGACGAGCGGGTCCGCTCGAGCCGCTGATACAAACGGAGCTGCTTCGATTCGCGCCGGCGCTCAAGCAATCGATCCGTCAGGAGCATCAACTCATCGAGCCGGACGGGTTTCTGGAGATAATCGTCAGCGCCGAGTTTCATCGCGCGGACCGCATCATCGACCGTCGCGTACGCCGTCATCACGATGATCCCGCCGTCGAACCCCTGGGAACGGAGCTCCTCGACGAAGTCGATCCCGGAGTCTTCTCCGAGATGAACGTCCGTGATCACGAGATCGCACGACATCGTGGAGAACCTCGACCGCGCTTCGTCGATCGATTCCACCCCAACCACGTCGTGCGAACTCCGAGACAACGCACGCCCGATCGTCAGTCGCAGCGTCTCGTCGTCCTCGATGAGCAGGATACTGGCCAATACTGCTCCGCCTCGGGGCCTATCCTGGCCACGCTGGGTCAGTCCCCACCACGGGGATCGACGGGAAGCCGGCACTCGAATACGGTTCCGAGCCCGGAATCGGGGTTGCACGGGGAGGTCACGCTGATCTCGCCCTGGTGCTGATCGATGATCCGCTTGACCATTGCAAGACCGATGCCAGTCCCGGACTTCCTCGTCGTAAAGTATGGCCGAAAGATGGATCCCAGCACATCGGGTTTGATCCCAGATCCTTCATCTTCGACCCGGATCGTCCACTTTCCGTGGTGATAGGACCCAAGAACGACCCGAACAGCACCCCCGCTCTCCGTGAAATCGATCGCGTTGCTGACGAGCGCCGTCAGCGCGTGCTCGAGATGGACCGGATCCGCGATGACCCGCGCGGGTGCATCCGTCTGCTCGAGCGAGAGGGTCACACCATTCTTCAAAGCGGACGGCTCATGCGCGTCGATCACCTTCCGCGCGATCACACCCGGATCGCACGGGACGAGATCCAGCTCGATCGGCGACGACACCCGGAGCATCCCCTGGAGCCAGCCCTCGAACCCATCGACCCGTTCAATGATCCGTTCCTGGAGCTCGATGAGGTCCGACCCGGGGTCGAGCTCGTCGCGCGTTGATTCCGCGAGCGCTCGGATCCCGGAGAGCGGGGTCCGGAGGTTGTGGACCGTGCGCTGCGCCACCTCACCCATCGCCGCGAGCCGTTCGCGCTCGATCCGTTCGTCCTGCATCACCATGATCGTCCGCGCCATCTCGTTGAACTCTCGTCCGAGCTCACCCAGCTCGTCGCGCGAACGGACACGGATCCGATGATCGAACGCGCCCTGCGCGAATCGCTGCGCCCCGAGCTTCAGGGTCCCCACGGGCTCGAGGATCCAACGCCGGACGAGGATCGCCGCGATGAAGGCGCTCAGGAGCACGCCGAGCACGGACACCACGATGATGGTGTACACCGCGACTCTGAGCCGATCCCCGTAGTCCGCGGCGAGTCGCGCATCCTGGATGATCCTCCCCTCGATCCGCTCGATCAACTCGTGCCGCTCACCGATCCGCGCCAGCAGTTCCATCCGCTCCCGATCTTCGTCCGAAACCCGCCATCGCTCAGCGAGCTCGACGATCCGGAGTGATCGTTCCTTCAGGTTCTGGGTCGTCGAGACCCCCGAACGAACAAGCGCCGTCGGGATCGCGTCGAGCTGCTCGATCTCTTCGAGCGCGTCCCGTTCGATCTCAACGACATGTTCCGCATGCTCATGGAACCGGGTCGAGCCCGGATCGAGCGAGCCCGTCCGCCCGCCCCCGATCAGCTCCGACGAGTCCTCCCCCATGCGCTTCACATCGTGCAACGCACCGAGCACGGGCTGGATTGATTCCAGCGGCCAAGCGAGCTCCCGCTCCAGAAACCGGATCGCCCACACACTCAACGAAACATTCGCGCACAGGGTCAGCCCGAGGAGCGCCAGGATGATCGAGAACTTCGCGCGGATCGACACGGCGGATCGTACGGATCAGGATCCGGGCTGGTACGCCCAGTCCCATCCCTTCTCGCGATCCGGCGACGACGAGGACTCCACATGCCCGTCGATGAACGCGACATTCGCTTTCCCGGAGTGTCGGAGCCCGGGATACCAGAGCCGGTTGTCGGCGTAGGGACCCAACGAATCCAACGCGGGCGCGATAAAGACCGGGTTCACTCCACGATCACCGGCGAGGACCCCGTCCACATCGAGCAGCAGCGGCACATCCGTGCGTCCCAGGATATCGGGGCGCATCGGGACCTGGACCGCGCGGGGACGCCCCCGCGAATCCGTGATCTCGGCGCGATGGAGACGCGCGTTGAACGCAAAGGAGACACTCGGCGCAGGACCGACCGCGCCGTTCGAGCACGCAAGGTCGCTCCGCAGGCGCATGGGGACCCGGACCTCGGGACAGCGCATCGGGTCGTTCCCCTGCGCATCGGGGAGTTCGATCGATCCGAGGTGCTCACCCCAGCGCCAGAACTCGTCCACCCCGTACTGGCTCTCCTGGAACGTCTCGATAAAGAAGGTATTCCTGTTCCCGTCGTCACCACGATCGCCGTGGAGTTCGGGGTCGGCGAAGATCGCGAAATCGAACGCGACCGAGCGCTGCGCCATCTGACATTTGAACGCGCGGGCCCGCGCCATCGCTCCCCGGATCGTCGGCGCGAGGATCCCGATCAGGATCGCGATGATCGAAACCACGACCATCAGCTCAACGAGCGTGAAGGCGCGACAACCCGACCTCCGAGAATCCCCACGGATCTGCATACCCAGATCGTACCGGTTCTGGATCCCCGATGGAATCACGTCGTCGGGATCGGGCTGAGAAAACGCCCTCACAACACGATTGGCGACAGTTTTGGCCACCCTGAGCCAAGGCCAGCATGGACCAAAGCTCGTCACCACCCCCGGCCTCCCCTATCCAACCCGCGCTGCTTCTCCGAACTGATCGCCCCTTCCATCGCCGCCTTTCGCGTTTGGCACGCCGTGTGTAAAGGCCGCTCCCCGTCGGCGCCACGTGTTCCTGACCCGATCAAACAGCGCCGGCACGTACATCACACACTCGTCTCTCAACACCCACACGAAAGGACAGACAGATGAATCTCACCCAAACCACACAGCTCGCGATGATCTCCCTCATCGCCGGCACCACCCTCGGAGCGCCCATGTTCGCGCCCCCAACCTCGATGCTCACGGGTCAACGCCCGTCGGGTGTTGCGTTCGGGGACTTCGACAACGACGGCGACACCGACATGGCCGTCACCAGCGACACCATCGACAAGATCGAGATCTACACGAACAACGCCGGATCGCTCACCCTCGGCGCCACCTACCCCACGGGCGCGGGGACCGGCGCGAACGACCTCATCGCATCGGATGTGGACAACGACGGCGACACCGATCTGGTCGTCGTCCTCAACAACATCAACTCGGTCCAGGTGTACTCCAACACCGCCGGGCTCTTCACCGCCGGCCCGTTCGTCGGGGTCGGTGCTGAGCCGATCGACCTCGCCGTCGGCGATATCGACGGCGACGGCGACGACGATTTCGTCACCGCGAACCGGGACGGGATGTCCTTCACCGTGCTCACCAACAGCGCGGGCACCCTCAGCGCCTCGAGCTTCCCGGCCGGACCCGAACCCCGATCCGCCGCCATCGGCGACTTCACAGGCGACGGGATCGCGGATGTCGCCGTAAGCGAGCACGACGGACGGGTCGTCAACATCCACTCGGGCGCTTCGGGCTACGCCATCGCCCAATCGCTCCCCGTCAACCCGATCGCGCGTCCCGACGGGCTCGTGAGCGCCGACCTCAACGGGGACGGGCTCGATGACCTCGCCGCCGCGGTCAGCGATGACTTCCTCAATGTCGCGAGCGTGTGGCTCAACAGCGGCGCCGGGATGGGTGCACGGACGGACTCCCCGACCGGGGGCGCGAACGTCGGCGGAATCGCCGCCGCGGACCTCGACAACGACGGCGATCTCGATCTCGTCACCACCCACCAGGACTCCAACACGATGAGCACCCTCGAGAACACCGGCGCAGGTGTGTTCGGTGCGGGGGTTGTCGAAACCGCAGGGACCCGTCCCGGGAACATCGCGATGGGCGACATCGACGCGAACGGTGGGCTCGACATCGCGATCGTGAACCGAGACAGCAACGATGTCTCCATCTATCTGAACCAGAACGGCGCGATCGGTCCGTGCAGCATCGCCGATGTCGCGGAGCCCTTCGGGGAACTCGACTTCTTCGATGTCAGCGCGTTCCTGATGCTCCTGAGCTCGAACGATCCGGCCGCCGACTTCAACAGCGACGGGCAGTTCGACTTCTTCGACGTCAGCGCCTTCCTCTCCGCGCTCTCTGCCGGTTGTCCGTAACACACATCCGGACAACCCATCACCATGCGGCTCGGATCGGAGACGATCCGAGCCGTGTCTTTCATTCCAGACACGACCGGCCCATCTGGTGGCGCATGCTGGCCAGCCCCGACCGCCCCTGGCCACCAACGGACCTCGAACACCAATTTTCGATTCACAACCGGTCTCAATCGCTTGGCATTCCGATTGCAGGGAATCTTCAGTTCCTCAAGCACAGGTGGGAGCACCATGCCAAGCACTACACGTCGTCGGCACTTCACCCAAGCCGGATCGCTCATCACCTGCGCACTCGTCGCGGGTTCTTCACTCATGTTCGGGCTCGGGGACAAAGGCGACACCATCGGCGCAGGGATCCAACCCGACGAGTTCGTGATCCTCGCGAACAACGATCTCGGGATGCACTGCATGATGCGCGACTTCTCGCACTTCATGATCCTTCCCCCCTTCAACACAGTCCAAGCCGTCCTCATCAAGCGAGGAGACGATCCTGATGTGATCGACATCTCCGAGGGGAGCGACTTCACGATCGAGTTCAGCGTTCCCGGGAACACCCATTCCTCCACCAAATCAAACTTCTGGGAGTACGACGAAGCACTCCTGGGTGTTGATCTCGCGCCCGACATCGGGCTGACGGGGAACGGGATGAGCGGCGAGCTCTCCCCGATCCAGGACAAATGGGAGATCACAGGGGTCCCCATCACCCCCGAAGACGACGCCGGACGGATCAACCCCTACCAGCTCGCGAAGCTTTCCGTCTATAAAGAAGGAACAGGGCTCGTCGCGCAGACCCAGACCGTTGTCCCTGTGTCGTGGGAGCTCTCGTGCAATGTCTGTCACGGCGACCCGTCCCCCGGGATGAACGTCGAGGTCGATGTCCTCCGGGACCACGACCGGCTCCACGGCACCAACCTCGAAGCGAACCAGCCCGTCTTCTGCGCCGCCTGCCACGCCGACCCCGCGCTGGGTGCGCCCGGGGAGCCCGGGATCTCGTCGTTCTCATCAGCGATGCACTCCGCCCATGCGGATCGCTTGGTCGATCTCCCGGCGACCTTCGACAACGAGTGTTATGCGTGTCACCCCGGACGTCGGGCGCAGTGCCAGCGCGACATCCACTCAAGCAGAGGGCTCGATTGCAACTCGTGCCACGGAACCATGGCCGATGTCGGATCCCCGACCCGGACCCCGTGGGTGGATGAACCCCGCTGCGCGGATTGCCACTCCCGTCCGGGGTTCGAGTTCGAGCAGCCCGGGAAGCTCTTCCGAGAATCCATCGGGCACGGCGGGGTCTCGTGCTTCGCGTGTCACGGGAGCCCCCACGCGATCACCCCAGCGACCACCGAGACGGACAACGTCCAAGCGATCCTCCACCAGGGATTCGCCGGGATCATCTCCGATTGCACCGTCTGTCACACCGAGATGCCCGACGAACCCTTCTTCCACAGCCGAGAAGACTAAGGAGCAGCCATGCACAGCCAGACTCGATCGATCATCGCGGCACTCGTGCTCACGACGGGCAGCACACTCGGCGCGGACATGTACACCGTCACCGACCTGGGCACGCTCGGCGATGCCGTCGGCGCGAGCGGGATCAGCGATTCGGGGATCAGCGTGGGATACGCGCTCGATCCGATGTACCGGTATCACGGGTTCATCAACGACGACGGTGACTTCCAGCAGATCACCTCGATGATGAGCATGAACGCGCAGGCGCAGATGATGGGGATCAACGACCTCGACATGCCCATCCTCGCGTCGTACATGCTCGGGATGCTCCAGACCAACGCATCGATCCCGATGATGGGCGCGATGATGGTCATCGGGGAGATGATGCCCTGCGCCATCAACGACACAATGACCGTCGTCGGGTCGCGCTACGTGACCGCGCCCTCCGGGCTCCGAGAAGAGCTCGCGTGCCGATGGGACATGGGAACCATCACGAATCTCCCATCGCTCAACGGCGCGACCAGTTCCATCGCCAAAGGGATCAACGACGCCGGGTGGGTGGTCGGGAGTTCCATCACATCCGGATCGATCACACCCACAGCGACCCTCTGGATGAACAACGCCGCGTTCGATCTCGGGTCCTTGGGTGGCGACATGTCCCAAGCGATCGCGATCAACGAGAACAACACCGCCGTCGGGATCTCCGAAACACCCAGCGGCGACACCCATGCGTTCCGCGCGGCGATCAACACGAACGGGCAGGTCACCGAACGGGTCGATCTGGGCTCCCTCCCCGGCGGGTATTCCATCGCGATCTCCATCAACGACCTGGATCAGATCGTCGGATCCTCCTCGAACCGCGCCGTGCTCTGGGAGAATGACACCCTCATCGACCTCAACACCCGGATCGCGCCCTCGAGCGGGTGGATCCTCAACAAAGCAACGGGGATCAACGAATCCGGACGGATCGTCGGGGTGGGTTCGCTCGGAGGCGACCCCTTCCGCGCGTTCCTTCTTACCCCGGCCGACTGCAACGCGGACCTCAACAACGACGGCACACTCGACTTCTTCGATATCAGCGAACTGCTGAGCGGACAGATCGATTTCAACGCCGACACGGTGTTCGACTTCTTCGACATCAGCGCATTCCTCCAAGCGTTCCAAGCGGGATGCCCCTGAACCAAAGCGAAAGCCCATACATGCGACTCATCACAATCAGCACGCTCACCATCACACTGACGGCGTCCTTCGCGCTCGCGCAGGACGGGGTGTGGATCCCCGGCCCGACCCTCCCGACCAGCGGCGAAGCCAAAACACACGCCGTCGGTGTCGAACGTGACGGACGTCTGTACGTCCTCGGGGGACCACCCTGGCTCAACGCGCCCAGCATGGAGGACGGGACCGTCTACTCCATGCCCGTCGGAGGCGGTGCGTGGCAAGAAGAGATCTCCTTCGATGGCTACGGCGGACTCATCGGATTCGGAGGTGGGATCGACGACCTCGGGCGCATCGTCATCTTCGGCGGCTACGACATCAACGACCCCAGCAACACCCCCGACCCCTTCGATTGGGACCCCGAGGAAGGACCCTGGCACGACCTCGCGCCGCGCAGCGCCGGCGCGCCCGTTTCCGGGTTCGCGTATTGCGTGGACGAGCAGAACCGGATCTACTCCATCGGAGGCGCAGGTTCACCCAACTCGGGTTTCGCCGAACGCTACATCGGATCACTCGATATGTGGGAACCCATCGCGCCCATGCCCATCGGTCTCAAAGATGCGGCCGCGTGCGCCGACGGGCTCGGTCACATCCTTGTCTTCGGCGGACTCAATAGCGACAACTCCGCGCGATCGAACGAAGTCCTGAGCTACGACATCGCAAACAACACATGGTCGATGAGCACCAACACGGACATGCCCATCGCCGTCTCGAGCCATCGAGCGAGCATGGCGGCCGACGGCCGGATCTACGTGCTCGGGGGGATCGCCGGGGACATCGGATCCCCGTTCACCACCGACATCGTCCAGGTCTACGACCCGATCCTCGACTCGTGGTCCGACGGACCTTCGATGAGCGAGCCCCGATCCGTATTCACCGTCATTCATGGATCCGATGATCGGCTCTATATCGCTGGGGGGGCGAACAACACCGGGGGAACCGCGAACACCGAATCCATCCTCGCGACCCCGTGCCCGATCGTCTTCGAGCAGCCGAATGACGCACAGATCTGGGAGTTCGCGGCGCTCACCCTGAACACGAAAGTCTCGGGAGCGGGGATCATCGACTACCAATGGATGAGGAACGACGAACCCCTTGTCGATGGTCCCCAGACCGATGGAAGCATCGTCATCGGCGCGACGACCCGGGATCTTCGCATCGAGGAACTCCCGCGCAGCGCGGAAGGGACATACACACTCATCGCATCAAACTTGTGCGGGAGCACTTCTAGCGCCCCGGCGATCGTGAGTGTCCGGATCCCCCCCGATGTCGCGAACCTCGATTGGACATGGACGAGTCTGCATCCCGCGTTCGCGGAATCCTCCTACGCGCTGGGCGTGGACAACGGGATCCAGGTCGGACGCGCCGTCTACGACACCCCCGAGTACAACAACATCGACCACCCCGTAAAATGGACCGGAACCGCATCGAGCGCTCTCAACCTGACCCCGAGCGGATCGCAAGGGGGGAGCATCCTCGATTTCAACGGCGACAAGCTCGTCGGATGGTGGTGGGAACCCCTCCAGTGCTACGTCAACAATCAATGGCAAACCTGCTACTTCCGACGCGCGTGCTGGTGGAATCTCGACGGCACCTTCCACGACACCAGCTACTCCGGGTTCGAATACACCACGATGTCCGCAACCGACGGCACGTCCGTGGTCGGTTCCGGATCGACGGACGATGACGTAGGGAATGTCTACACCCGCGCCGTCATCTGGGGCGCCCCCACCCACTACTCGGCGCAGTCCATTCATCCGACCGGGTATCGCAACAGCAACGCGACGGCCGTGGACGGGGAGTACCAGTTCGGGACGGCCTCGCTCCCCTTCGCCGTTGTCCACGCCGCGATGTGGCGCGGGAGCGCGTCCACCTTCGTGGACATGCACCCGAGTTGGGCAAGCAACAGCTCCATCGTCGATGCGAGCGACGGCCAGCAGGTCGGGGTCGTGAACCAGTGGTCCACACCCCACGCCGTCCTCTGGTCCGGAACACCCGAGTCCATCGAAGACCTGAACCCGGAAGGCGCAACCTCGAGCTCGATGACGGCCTGTGAGCAGGGGCTCCAGATCGGGAGCGCGTCGTTCCCCGACGAACCCACCACCCGATTCGGGATCTGGGCGAGCTCGAAACGTTCGTTCTCCAGTCTCGTCGATGTTGTCCCCGAGGGATACCAGGGCTTCAGCATGAGCGATATCGATGTCGCCGAGGACGGGACGATCTCGATCGTCGGATCCTCGTACAACACCGTGCTCGCGCGATCCGAAGCGATCCTCCTCAGTTCCACGCCCGGATCCATCTGCCCCGCGGACCTGAACGGAGACGGATCCGCGGACTTCTTCGATGTCAGCACGCTTCTGAGCGGGCAGATCGATTACAACGCCGATACCTCGTTCGATTTCTTCGATATCAGCGCCTTCCTCCAGGATCTGGGCGCGGGCTGCCCCTGAACCACGCACCCCCTCCGGAGCCACGGGGGAGAGCACTACACTCTCCCCCGTGATCCTTCGGCGTATCCCCATCACGATCAGCGCCCCCGTCCTGATCGCACTCCCCGTGCTGATCGTCGGGACGTTTCTGTCGCTCCTCTGGCGCGACAACGCCGGATCCGCCGTCCGTGATGTCGCGGATCGGGGGACCGAACAGATCCACACCCTCGTCGCGACGCGCGTCCACTCCCTCCTCTCCATGCCCGTCCGGGTGTGCGAGCTCAACGAGCACCTGATCCGATCGGGCGCGCTCGACCACTCCGACCCGGGTGCATGGTTCGAGACCATGCTCGAGCAGTTCAACGACTTCGACATGCTCAGCACCGTCGGGTGGGGCGCGAGCGACGGACGTGCGGCCTGGGTGAGCCGGTACGCGGACGGGAACGTGTACTGGGCGCTCCTCGACGACCCGGATTCCGGGATCATGAATGAATGGCGCCTCGGAGATGACAGCTCCCGACCGGACGAGCCCACGAATAGCTTTGGATACAACCTCTTCGAACGTCCCTGGTACCGGACCCCCGTCGATCGGGGTGAACCGTCTTGGACCGAGCCCTACCTCTGGGTCGGGGGGGACGGCGCCCCCACCACCCTCGGGATCTCGTTCGGGATCCCCGTCCGGGACGACAACGGGAGCATCCTCGGAATCGTGGATGCAGACTACTCCCTGACGGACCTCTCCAGGTTCCTGAGCACGATCGAGATCGGGGAACACGGGTTCCTCGCGCTCATCGACGAGCACGGCTCGATGATCGCACGATCGGGGTCAGTCCGCGCGATCGATGAAGCGGGGAATCGGCGCGCCGTCTCCGACCCCGAACAACCCATCCTCAAGACGGCCTCGACATCCCTCGTCGGGGATCGCGCCCAGCGCGGCCGACTCGACCCCGTCGTCGTCGATGGTGAAACCTACTTCCTCCGCGCCACGGAGATCGGGCACGACCTCGGGCTCGATTGGATCCTCGTCACCGTCGCCGCCAAACGCGATGTCACGGGCGATATCGAGCGTGGATTCCAGCTCAGCTTCCTGATCAACATCCTCGTCGTGCTCGTCGTCACCCTCGGCGCGATCGCGCTCGCGCGATGGCTCGTCGCGCCCCTCCGGACCCTCGTGGACTCCGCGCATCGCATCGGATCCGGGGATCTCGATTTCGAGGTCGGGATCAACCACGCGCCGGAGTACACGAAACTCGCAAACGCGATCAACACGATGATCATCGATCTCCGGGACCGGATGCGCATGCGCCGTTCCCTCATGCTCGCGCACGAAGTCCAGAAGAACCTCCTCCCGAGCGACGAGCCCACGATCGACGGGCTCGAGATCACGGGACACTCGACCTACTGCGACGAGACCGGCGGAGACTACTACGACTTCCTCGATCTGAGCGAAGGAGACAACAACGACGTCCTCGTTGTGCTGGGGGATGTCATGGGTCACGGGGTCGCCGCCGCGATGCTCATGGCCACCGCGCGCGGGCTCCTTCGGAGCCGGGTCTCGTCCGAGGGATCGCTGGCCGAGTTCCTCGAACACGTCAACGCGCTGCTCATCCCCGACACGGGCGGACAGCGCTTCATGACCATGCTCCTCGTCACCATCAACGCGCAGAGCCATCGGCTCCGATGGGCCAGCGCCGGGCACGGCCCCCCCATCGTCTACAACGCGAACTCCGACACCTTCCTCGACATCCAGGGCGGCGGGCTCCCCCTCGGACTTGTCGAGGAATCCGACTACGACGAATACACCATCGATCACATCGATTCTGGACACATCGTCCTCGTCGCGACCGACGGGCTCTGGGAAGCAAAGAACGCGCAAGACGAACAGTTCGGCGAAGACCGACTCCGTGAGCTGCTCCGGACCCACGCGCACAAGAACACCGACCAGATCAAGGATGCAATCCGCGCCGCCGTCAACGAGTTCCAGGGCGATATCGCGCAGGACGACGATGTCACCTTCGTCGTGATCCGGGTTCCATAACCACACCCAACACAAGCACGAAGACAAAGCCCCGAACCGCGCCGTCGATGGATGAATTTTCATTTACCCGCGTGCATCCCCGCTCCACATGGCTCAGAGCCCATGAAAAAACCTTAACGGCTCAAACCGAGAGCATTCCGCATCGGGACGCTGCGTGTCCCGAAGAGTACGCCAAGGAAAGCTGACGGCAGCCCGGTCGGGCTCATCGTCAGCGGCGAACTCAATCACGCGCGTTCATTCCTACGACGCGCTCTTCTGGAAAGGAGCATCTCATGTCTCAAGATATCACCAACAAGAAAGTTGCTATTCTCTCGACCCACGGCTTCGAGCACTCCGAGCTGACCAAGCCGCTCGAGAAACTCAAGGAAGCCGGCGCGGAAGTCCACGTCGTCTCCCCCGAGTCCGGCTTCATCCGTGGTTGGTCCAACGGCGATTGGGCCGACTCCGTCGATGTCGATGTCACGCTCGACAACGCGAACGCGGACGACTACGACGCACTCCTCCTCCCCGGCGGGGTCATCAACCCCGACAAGCTCCGGACGAACGAGAACGCGATCGAGTTCATCCGCGCCTTCTTCAAGGAAGGCAAACCCGTGTCGGCGATCTGCCACGGCCCCCAGGTCCTCATCGACTGCGATGTGCTCCAAGGGCGTGAAGTCACGAGCTACAAGTCCATCAAACAGGACCTCAAAAACGCCGGAGCTCGCTGGACAGACCAGGAAGTCGTCTGCGACCAGGCGCTGGTCACGAGCCGGACACCGGCCGACCTTGACGCCTTCATCTCCAAGACGATCGAGGAGATCAGGGAAGGCGAGCACGCCGGTCAGATGACGGCCTGATCTCCCATGACATCCAGAACCACCTGTCGCGCGGCGAGTCTTCCACCGGCTCGCCGCGCTTTTCGTCTATCCTCTGCGCTGCATTCACCATCACAACGCACGGGGATTCCCATCATGCTCATCGGCGGTATCGATATCGGAGGCACCAAACTCGGGGTCTGTGTCGCCAAACGCGACGCGGACGGCTCCCTCGAGATCCTCGATTCCAAAGAGGTCGCGTCCAAAGCCCACGAGACCCCCGACGAGCAGCTCGACGCGGCCGCAGACAAGCTCAGAGCGATGGCCAACGCGACAGGCGACACCCTCGGCGCGATCGGGATCTCGTGCCCGGGTCCCTTCGATCGCTCCTCGCGTCGATTCCTCTCCATCCCGAACATGCCCGCGTGGCAACACACCGACCTCGGGAAGTGGGCCGACTCGACCTTCGACGTCCCCACCATGATCATGAACGATGCGAACGCCGCCGCCCTCGCTGAAACCTACTGGGGTGGGTTCGGGAATCCCCACGTCCTCCTCTTCCTCACCATGTCCACCGGGCTCGGCGCGGGGATCGTCATCGACGGGAACGTCTTCGAAGGACGGCGCGGATTCGCGGGAGAAGTCGGACGCATCCGACTCGCGCCCCAGGGACCCGTCGGGTTCGGTGCATACGGCACGGCAGAGGGCTTCGCGAGCGGACCCGGGATCGTGCAGATGGCCGCCGCCGAGAAGCTCCGATGTGAGCAAGCCGGGGAGTCGAGCGCGCTCCGGACGATCGACCTGAACGTCCCCGATATCTGCGCGGCCGCGCGCAACGGGGACGAAGCAGCGCGTCGGGTCATCGACGAATCCGCGACCCGCCTGGGGGAACTCATCGCGATCCTCGCGAACACCCTCGAGCCCGACGTCGTCGTCCTCGGGACCATCGGCGCGGCCCATCCGGACCTCTTCATCCCCATCGCGCGGGAGAGCGCGATCAAGCACTGCCACGACGTGATCGCATCCTCCCTCCGGATCGAGCCCTCCAAGCTCGATCGACGCTGGGAACGTCAATCCCTCGCGCCCGCGCTCGCCGCGCTGGGGAGTTAACCCCGAGTTGTCCGCACCCGAAGAAACTGTTACGCTGGAGCACTTCGCAACCCACCCGGAGACTCTCGCGTGAAAATGTACCCCGTCCGTTGTGCCGTCGTCGCCGCTCTCGGCGGGCTCCTCTTCGGGTTTGACGCGGCCGTCATCTCCGGCACCACCGAGTCCCTCCAGCGCGTCTTTGTCGATCCAACCTTCGCTGAAGCGAGCGACTCGACCCAAGCGTTCTGGAAGGGCTTCACCGTCGCGTGCGCGTTGATCGCGACGATCATCGGATCCATCGCCGTCAGCAAACCCGCGAGTGCGTTCGGACGACGCGCGACCATGTTCATCCTCGCGATCCTGTTCTTCGTCAGCGCTATCGGGTGCGCGTTCGCGTGGTCGTGGACCTCGCTCGTTGTCTTTCGATTCATCGGAGGACTCGGGATCGGGGGCGCGTCCGTCATCGCGCCCATGTACATCGCGGAGATCGCGCCCGCCGCCAAGCGCGGGCGCCTCGTCGCGATCGCGCAGCTCAACATCGTGCTCGGCGTCCTCCTCGCGTACCTCTCCAACTGGATCATCCAGCAGTCCGGGATCTCCAGCTCCGGCGCGGTTGGCACCCCCGAATACATCCAATGGCTCGACGCAACCGGGTGGCGCGTCATGTTCGGGGTCGAAGCGATCCCCGCGCTCGCGTACTTCGTGCTCCTCTTCACGGTTCCACGCTCCCCGCGCTGGCTCGTCTCCAAAGGCCGCACGGATGAAGCGAAAGCCGTCATCGCCAAACTCGGGACCGACATCGCCGGGGAATCCGTCGACCAGGAACTCAGCGCCATCCGCGATTCGCTCGAATCCGAGCGCAGCGCCGAGAAAGCCCCGCTCTTCATCAAACGCTACAAGCCCATGATCCTCCTCGCATTCGCGCTCGCCGCGTTCAACCAGCTCTCGGGGATCAACGCGATCCTCTATTACGCGCCCGAGGTCTTCAAGTCCGCCGGGTTCGACGACTCCGCGGCCTTCCTCAACTCCGCCGGGGTCGGGCTCGCGAACCTCATCTTCACCATCCTCGCGATGACCGTCATCGACAAGCTGGGACGCAAAACCCTCATGCTCGTCGGGTCCCTCGGGTACATCATCAGCCTCAGCGCCGTCGCGCTCGCGTTCTACACCCAGTCGAGCACGGACGATGCCGGGGTCCGCGCGTTCACGGACACCGGATCCTGGGTCGTGCTCGTCGGGATCATGGTCTTCATCGCCTCCCACGCATTCGGGCAGGGCGCGGTCATCTGGGTCTTCCTTGCTGAAGTCTTCCCCAACTCCATCCGCGCCAAGGGCCAAGCGTTCGGGTCCCTGACCCACTGGGTTTTCGCCGCGGCGATCTCCTGGACCTTCCCCATGATCGCGCAAGCATCGGGGGGTCACGTGTTCGCGTTCTACGCGATCTGCATGGTCGGACAGCTCATCTGGGTTGCAAAGGTCATGCCCGAAACCAAGGGTGTCCCCCTCGAAGAAATCGAAGCCAAGCTCGGGGTCTCACCCGAGTAACCACCGCCGTTCATCCCCACGACCTCCAAACAAAGGTCCCACATCATGTCGATCCCCTCTACGCGCCTCATCATCGCGTCCGCCGCGTTCGCGCTCCCGAGCATCGCGACAGCGAGCCCCGAGACCCCCGCGCAGTCCCTGACCCGCGCGGACCGTCCGAGCGAGCGTGACGTCTCCGACCCCGACACCCGCGCGATGTACGCCGTTGGGTATGCGCACCTCGACACCCAGTGGCGCTGGGACTTCGTCACCACCATCGATCGGTACATCCTCGACACCCTCGAGCAGAACTTCGACCGGATCGACAACCATCCGGGCTTCGTCTTCTCCTTCACGGGCTCCGTCCGGTACGAGATGATGGAGGAGTACTACCCCGAGCTCTTCAAACGACTCCGCAAAGAGATCGACAACAAGACCTGGTACGTCTCGGGCTCCTCCGTCGATGAAGGAGACGTCAACGTCCCCTCTCCCGAGTCCATCATCCGCCAGGTCCTCTACGGGAACCTCTACTTCGAGCGTGAGTTCGGGGTGACCAGCGCCGACTTCATGCTCCCGGACTGCTTCGGGTTCCCCTGGTCCATGCCCTCGATCTGGGCGCACTGCGGGGTCGTCGGGTTCTCGACCCAGAAGCTCTCGTGGGGCTCCGCCGTCGGGATCCCCTTCAACGTCGGCGTCTGGAACGGACCCGACGGGAACGGGGTCATCGCCGCCCTCAACCCCGGCGCGTACGCAACCGCGATCCGTGACGTCGCGCCCGACGCGCACCCCAACTGGGACAAGCGCATCGACCGGAACGGAAACGAGTACGGGCTCTGGGCCGACTACCACTACTACGGGGTCGGGGACGTTGGGGGCGCACCGAAGGAACTCGACGTCATCGCGTACACCGAAGCACAGGACCGCAACGGCACCGACAAAGAAGGCCGCTACGACCTCCGCTTGGTCTCTTCCGACCAGCTCTTCGTGGACATCACCCCAGAGCAGCGCGCCGAGCTCCCGACCTACTCCGGCGACATGCTCCTCACCGAGCACTCCGCGGGCACGCTCACCTCGCAGTCCTACATGAAGCGCTGGATGCGCCAGAGCGAGCGCCTCGCACAGGCCGCCGAGAGCGCCGCCGTCACCGCAGACTGGCTCGGGGAGAACGAATACCCGCGCGACATCCTCGAACGCGCCTGGGTCCGGATCCTCGCGAACCAGATGCACGACATCCTCCCCGGGACCTCCATCCCCCGCGCGTACACCTACTCATGGAACGACATGATCGTCGGGATGAATCTCTTCGCGAGTGTCCTCGAGGACAGCGCCGGGCGCGTCGCGCAGCACCTCGACACGAACGTCACAGGACAACCCCTCGTCGTCTTCAACCCGCTCTCGTTCCATCGTTCCGATCTCGTCGAAGCGACCGTCACCGCGCCGACCCACGAGATCCGAATCGTCGGCCCCGACGGGATCGCGGTCCCCCACCAGGTGATCGAACGGGACGGCGCACAAGCAACCGTCCTCTTCCAAGCCGAGGTCCCCGGGAACGGATACGCCGTCTACGACATCAGCCCCGAGTTCTACAGCGGATCGACCCCCAACACTCTCTCCATCTCCCACGACACACTCGAAAACGAACACTACAAAGTCACCATCAACGAGCACGGCGACATCGGGAGCGTCTACGACAAACAGCTCAAGCGAGAACTCCTCGACGCGCCCGCCGGGCTCGTCTTCACCTACGAACGTCCCCAGCAATACCCCGCGTGGAACATGGACTGGGCGGACCGTCAACGCGCCCCCATCGACCGGGTCGCGGGTCCCGTCTCGGTCCGGATCGTCGAGGACGGCCCCGTCCGGGTCGCGCTCGCGATCACCCGACACGCACGCAACTCCACCATCACCCAGACCATCTCCCTCGCGCAGAGCTCCGACCATGTGAACATCGACTGCGACATCGATTGGCAGTCCACGGAAGTTGCGCTCAAAGCGAGCTTCCCTCTCAGCGCCTCCAACCCCAACGCAACGTACAACTGGGGCCTGGGCACCATCGAGCGCACCAACAACGAGCCCGTGAAGTACGAGGTCCCCTCCCACGAGTGGCTCGACCTCACCGACCGCTCCGGGGACTTCGGGGTCACGATCCTCGAGGACTCCAAGTTCGGCTCCGACAAGCCCAGCGACAACGAGGTCCGACTCACCCTCCTCTACACCCCGGGTGTGCGCGGCGCGTACGTGGACCAGCACTCCCAGGACTGGGGACGCCACTCGATCCGCTACGCGATCAAGGGGCACAGCAACGACTGGCGCGAATCCGGGTCCCAGGACTCAGGGCGTCGATTCAACCAGCCCCTCCGCGCGTTCGTCGCCGACAAACACGAGGGAGTCCTGGGACGGAGCTTCTCCTTCGCGCACTCCGAGACGGACAACGTGCAGATCCGCGCCCTCAAGGGACACGACCGGACCGTCCTGAACGACGATCCGGGCTCATTCATCATCCGGGTCCGCGAGATGCACGGCCGACACACCGACGACGCACGCATCACCTTCCCGCACAACGTGATCGGTGTAACGGAGGTCGATGGGCAAGAACGCCCGATCTCCATGGAGCACCGACCCCACGCCGAAGGAAACTCGATCGTGTTCGAGCTGTCGCCGTACCTCACCCGCGCGTTCCGGGTCACGCTCTTGCCCCCGGCGCGCCCCGCAACCCACCGGGTCCGTGCGAGCATCGAGCTCCCTTACAACGCCGACGTCTCCTCCTTCAACGCCGAAGCCCACAATGGCTTCCCCCTCGACGCGCACGGACGATCGCTCCCGGCCGAGCAGCTCCCCGAGACCCTCACCCACGGCGGGGTCGAGTTCCGACTCGCCAACCCATCGAACGATAAGAACGCGCTCATCGCCCAAGGGCAGACCATCAAGCTCCCGGGCAAGAGCAACACCGTCCACATCCTCGCGACCGCGACCAGCGACATCGACACGAGCTTCGACCTCGGATCCCGTCAATCCGTCGAGGTCCCGAACTGGACCGGGTTCATCGGACAATGGGACGATCGGGTCTTCAACCAGGAGCACCAGGAGGTGGACTTCTCCTGCGAAGGCGAGGTCATCGCGATCACCCCCGGGTTCATCAAACGCCAGGACATCGCGTGGTTCGCGACCCATCGACACAACCAGGGCAAGGACGAAGCGTACAAGTTCAGCTACCTCTACCACCTCAAGCTCGATCGGAACAACGCGGACTCGATCACCCTCCCCTACGACGAGCGCCTCGTCATCCTCGCGATGAGCATCGCCGACGCGCCGAGCGTAACCCCCGCGCACGAGCTGTACGACACCCTCGACAACCACAAAGCGATCGAGATCCGCCACGACTACGACACCCTCGGGTACGGGTCCGCTGACTCCACGGGACCCAAGCTCCCGAGCACGGCCGGGCTCGACCCCATCGGGAACGTCCAGACCGATCGCGGCCGACTCTTCGAGCACCTCATCATGGGGGCGCCGAGCGACTCCGACGACGCGCAGACCCAGGGCACCGTTTTCCGGGTCATCAACCCCTCGGGTGAGCAAGCCCCACACCCCAGCTCGGGCGCCGTGGACAACACCCTCCCGAGACTCACCGACGGGCTCCTCCCCCGGAACAACGACGACACCCAGCGCAACGTCTGGTTCGATCAGGGGGGGCGTTTCGTCGCCGACCTCGGCGCGTCGCGCCAGATCACCTCGATCCGCACCTACTCCTGGCACCGTTCCGATCGCTCACCCCAGTGGTTCCAGCTGTGGGGCACCAACAGCGACGACACGAGCAGCGCTTCAAGCGACGACCTCGCGGGGAGCGGGTGGACGTACATCGCGACCGTCGATACGCGCGAGCTTGGCGAGGGGCGTCCCCACGGGTCGAGCGTCACCCCGAAGGAAGGCGCCGAAGCGATGGGACCGTTCCGCCACCTCCTCTGGATCGCGCCCCCCAAGGGCTCCGCGACCTTCTTCTCCGAGATCGACATCGATTTCGCGGAGTAACCCCCCCGGATGACCAGCATGTTCCGGACCATCGCGATCGCCGTGTGTGTGTGCTCGTTCATCAGCACGGCGATCGCGCACCCCGTGAATATCTACAGCGCGACCCTTGAGATCACCGAGGACCACGCCGTCCTCGATCTCGAGGTCGATCAGCACGGGATGGAGCACGAGCGTCTCCTCTTCGCCGACGACCCGAGCGAAGAGGAGATCCGCGCCAACCTCGCGAAGTCCATCCGGATCCGAGACGAGCACGACGACCTCCTCCGACCCGACACGATCGAAGTCGAAGGCGATCACACCATCGTCACCTACACCCTCACCGACCCCGGCCCGTGCTCGATCGCGCAGGAACCCCTCGGAGCGCTCGCGATCGGTCGGCGCGTCATCGCCCTCACCCTCGTCCGACCCGGAACGAACACCCCCGCGCGAACCGTCGAGCTCAGCTCGGGCGCGAATCCCGAAATCATCTCCCTCTCGGAGCACCCCATCACGGACCCCGAGCGCTTCACGCGCCCGCGCATCCGGGTCATGTCCAACACCAAACTCCGCATCGACTTCCCCCGGCGCATCCTCCCCCGAGAAGCCAAGCCCAACCTGAGCGACTTCGCCGACTGGGTCCGCGCGAGCCTCCCCGGGACCGAGATCTCGCACATCATCACGTCCTCGATCAGTACGGACGATACAGCCATCGAAGAGCAAGACCTCGATGCGCACAACCCATCGATGATCCGCGCCCGCGCGATCGTCCACCTCGACCACCCCATCACGTCCTTCACCTGGACGGGCTACAGCGCCTCCCTCCGCGCGTGCGATGTTCTCGACGCGCAGGGGACACGGTTCGCGACCCTCAACCCCAGCGCGAACACGAGCGAACTCGCGCCCCCCAAAGACGACTGATCTTCGTCAGTCCTTTCCACCCGAATCTATCCAACCGAACCAGCCGAACCCCTTGTTCAAGGGTGATCGGCGCATCTGTCGGATCGATCAATCCCTTGTATCCTGATCAAAACGTATCGACGAAAGGACACTCCCACGCGCATCTTCCTCACAGGTTCAACCGGGTACATCGGAGGCCGACTCGCACCCCTCCTCCTCGAGCACGGGCACGAGCTCGTCTGTGCCGTGCGGTCCCCGCGCAAGCTCGAAGGGCGGAACTGGGCCCAGTCCCCGCGCGTGCGCATCGTCCAGTGCGATGTCCTCGACACCGACGCGCTCACCCGAGCGATGGAAGGGTGCGACTGCGCCTACTACCTCATCCACGCGATGGAATCCGGGAGCGACGATTTCGCTTCGAGAGACCGATCCCTCGCGCAGTCGTTCGCAAACGCCTCCGACTACGCCGGGCTCGACCGGATCATCTACCTGGGCGGGCTCGGGGAACTCGGCGCGGACCTCAGCGAGCACCTCCGATCGAGGCGCGAGGTCGAGGAGATCCTTTCCTCTTCCAACGCATCGCTCACCGCGTTCAGAGCGGCGATGATCCTCGGGTCCGGGTCCGCATCCTTCGAGATCCTCCGCTATCTCGTCGAACGTCTCCCCATCATGATCACCCCGAGATGGGTCCGCACCGAGTCCCAACCGATCAGTGTGGTCGATGTGCTCGGGTACCTTGTGGACTGTCTCAACGTCCCCGAGACAAGAGACACAGCGCTCGAGATCGGAGGCCCGCGCGTCGTCACCTACCGGGAACTCATGGACGACATGACCAAGCACCTCGGGCTCGCTCGACGGATCGTCATCCCGCTCCCCGTCCTCACCCCCACCCTCTCCTCCCACTGGATCGGGCTCGTCACCCCCGTGAGCCCGTCCATCGCACGCCCGCTCGCAGAAGGGCTGCGCAACCGGGTCGTCGTCAACGACCCGCGCGTCCAGACCCTCATGCCCCGGGAAACCATCGACCCGAGCGAAGCGATCAAACGCGCCCTCGACAAGGTCCGCACCAACGACGTCATCACCCGATGGAGCGCCGCCGGCCCCATCCCCGGCGACCCCGACTGGGCAGGGGGCACCTGCTTCACCGATTCTCGGGACATCACCATCAACGCGAGCGCCGAGCACGTGTTCAACGCCGTCTGCCGGATCGGCGGAGGCCACGGCTGGTACGCCGCAGACACCCTCTGGCGCATCCGCGGTTTCATGGACAAAATCGTCGGAGGCCCCGGGCTCCGACGAGGCCGACGAGACCCCGACACCATCGAATACGGCGAAACCCTCGACTTCTGGCGCGTGACCGACATCCAGCGCCCCGCGCGCCTTACCCTCCTCGCGGAAATGAAACTCCCCGGGAGCGCCGAACTGTCCTTCGAGATCCATCCGAGCGAAGCGGATCAACACACACAGCGACTCACGATGACCGCGCGATTCCGACCCAAAGGGCTCCTCGGGCTTGTGTACTGGTACAGCGTACTCCCATTCCACCACATCGTCTTCTCGGGGATGCTCAACGGGATCAAACGATCCGCCGAGCAGCCCTCGGACGATCCGGCCACGGACTGAACCGGACTCAGCCGTCTCCCTCGACCACGACCCAGAACCACCCGCGCAGATCCCCGGGTTGATACCCCGTCGCTCGGTCCTCGGGATACCGCTCGCGCAACGCTTCAGCGACCCCCTCACCGAGCTGATCCTCACCCCCATGACACTGCACACACTGATCCATCAGCACGATCGGGGTCAGCACCGCGATCCCCCCATCCCCATCCCCATCCTCGAACACCGTCTGCTCATTCCCCGATATCCCCAGCTCGATCCCTTCCTTGAGCAGATCCGGGATCTCGTTCTTGGGATTCCGGAGCTGCGCGCTGGTCCTCCCGATCCGAACCCCGTGCGAGACCCCGGTTTCCAGCGCGATGATCGGCGCCCGTTCGGCGCAGACCCCAATCGCGTGCGCAGGTCCGTCTTCCTGGATCGCGCTCGTCAACTCCGCCAGCAGCGATCCGAACATCGCACCCCGCGCCTCCTCCGCGCGTTCGAACCGAGCACGCTGAGTCGTGTCCATTTCCAGCTGAGTCACCGGGACCCACCCCGTCCGGATCGCCGGGGCCTGCCTCCCCAGAATCTGGATCGCAAACAACGCCGCAAGGATCCCCACCAAGATTCCGATGATCGCCGATTTCATTCCGATCCCCTTCCGTTGATTCAGACCCGATCGATCCGGAGCCGCTCCACCGTCATCTCCCGGATCGCGCTCGCCGGCCCCTCGCGCCCGATCCCGGAATCCTTCACCCCACCATACGGCATCCGATCGACCCGGAACGACGGGATGTCGTTGATCACCACACCCCCCACATCCAGGACCGACCAGGCGCGTTCCGCACGCGCCCCGTCATTCGTGAAAACCCCGGCCTGGAGCCCGAACCTCGAATCGTTCACCCGCGCCAGCGCCTCATCGAACTCCGTGAACGATCGCAACGTCACCACCGGCCCGAAAACCTCTTCGCGCTCCAGCTTTGAATCGAGAGGCACACCCTCGACCAACGACGGGCTCAGCATCACCCCGTCCCTCGAACCTCGGATCAGCGCGTTCGCGCCCCCCTGGATCGCTTCGTCCACCCACGACTCGACGCGCTCCGCCGCGCCCTCGTCGATCATCGGCCCCATGTCCGTATCCTCGGACTTCGGGTCCCCCACCACGAGCTTCCCGACCCGGCGCGCGATCGCATCGCGCAGCGCCCCATACACCGACTCGTGTGCGATCACCCGCTGCACACTGATACAGCTCTGACCGCAGTACCCGTACCCCCCGACAACGATCCGCTCCGCGGCGTGCTCGACATCCACCCCTTCATCCACCACACACGCCGCATTCCCACCCAGCTCCATCGCGATGCGCTTCATCCCCGCGCGCATCGAGAGCGTCTTCCCGACCTTGTCGGACCCCGTGAAGCTGAGCATCCCGAGCCGAGGATCACTCGTGATCGCGCCAGCGTCCTCGACATCGCACGGAAGAATCGAGAACGCGCCCTCGGGGAGCCCCGCTCGCTCGAGCAACTCCCCGAGCATCAGCGCCGAGATCGGGGTCTTGTCCGAGGGCTTGAGCACGAACGGACACCCCGAAGCGATCGCCGGCGCGACTTTGTGCGCCACCAGATTGAGCGGAAAGTTGAACGGGGTGATGAACCCGCACGCGCCGATCGGGACCCTCCGCACCTCGATGCGCGTCCCTTCCCCGACCGAAGGGCCCTCCAGCACCTCCGACACGCCGAACACCCGTCCCGCTTCCTCCGAAGCGATCGTGAATGTCTCCAGACACCGATCCACCTCCACCCGGCTCGCGCGGATCGGTTTCCCCGCTTCCACACACAGCGCATCCGCAAACTCGTCCCGGCGATCCCGGATCCCCTCGACCATTCCCGTCAGGATCGCGCGCCGATCCCCCGAGGAGAGCGCCATCATCGCGCCCCGCGCCCCGTGCGCCGCGCCGATCGCGTGATCGACCATCGCCGCATCCGCTTTCGCAACACGCGCAACGATCTCCGAGGTGTGCTTGTCGCGCACCCCAAGGTCCGTGTTTGGAGATTGCGCCCTCCCAGCGAGATACAGCGGATAGGTCGCCCGGATCATGGGGAACCCGAGGAACGATCCCCCGAACCCCCAGATCCAGCGTCCCCGGAAGCATCGAGCCCCGGGATAAGCGGATCCTCGAGCTCGTCCCGCTTCGCCATCTCGTCCGGAGACAACACCCCGGCCGTGATCACAAAGCGGAGCGCCTCCTCGATCGTCATCTCCATCGGGATCGCCTTGTCCTTGGTCACGTTGATCGTGAACCCCGTGAACGGGGTCGGGCTCGTCGGAATGAACACGCTCACCACATCCCCCCCGGCGTTCTCGTCGATCTGACGGATCGAGTTCCCCGTCAGGAACCCGATCGTCCAGATCCCCGCGCTCGGATACTCCACGAGCACGACCTGGGAGAACGCCATCTTCCGATCCCCGAGGATCATGTCCACGACCTGCTTCACGTGGGGATAGATCTGCTTGAACCCCGGGATCCGCGCGATCAGGTGCTCCACGCGCACGTAGATCGACCGACCCACGATGTTCCCGAGCAACACCCCCGCGAGGTAGATCAGCACGATCGCGATGAACAACCCCGTCAGGTTCAGGTACCAGTGGTCGTTCCAGAACTCGCGCAGATACTCCCGACGGATCTCCCTCCGGAGCGCGGGGTCCTTCACATCCTCGGGCACCTCGCGCACGATCCGCTCCTGCGCGAGCTCCTCGTCCGTGATCCGGAACCACGCCGGAAGCGACTCCTCGCTCATCACCTGGGGAACGACCCAGATGACCGTCAACCGGGTCGCGCGGTTGATGGGCTGCGCCACGTTCGTGAACAGAAACCCGAACGCCTGCCACAACAACCACAACGTCACGATCGTCGGCAGCAGAATCGCGAGACCCTTCGCGAAGAACCGCCGGAAATCAGAAGTAAAAGAATCGGCCATCCGTGCCCGCCTTTGCTTGGGTATCGTTCCCATTGTACGGATTCCGGAGCCCCACGATTCGCTCCCCGAAAGGACTTCCCATGCGTGTCCTCGTCACCGGCGCCGCCGGCTACATCGGCTCCCACGCCTCCAAACGCCTCCTCCACGACGGGCACCACGTCCTCGCCCTCGACGACCTCTCCAGAGGGCACCAAACCCCGATGGACCTGCTCAAGCAGTCCCACCCCGACCGTTTCACGTTCGCCCACGGGCGCCTCGGGGACCGGGTCAAGGTCAAATCCCTCGTCGATGACCTCAAGATCGATACCGTCATGCACTTCGGCGCCCTCGCCTATGTCGGAGAATCCGTCGATCGCCCCCTCCGCTACTACCAGAACAACGTCGCCGGCGCGATCGCGATGCTCGAAGCCCTCGATTGCGCCGAGTCCCCCATCCAGCGTTTCATCTTCTCCTCCTCCTGCGCCACCTACGGCGACCCCCCCGATGACCTCATCCCCGTCCCCGAGACCTGCCCCCAGTCCCCCACCTCACCCTACGGGCGGACCAAGCTCCATCTCGAACAGATCCTGATGGACTACGCCGACCACCGGCGCGCCAAGGGCTCCCCCATCGCCCTCACCATGCTCCGCTACTTCAACGTCGCCGGCGCGGACTCCTCCGGGATCCTCGGAGAGGACCACGACCCCGAGACCCACCTGATCCCCATCGCGATCCAGTGCGCCCTCGGACAACGCGACCACATCTCCATCTTCGGGACCGACTACCCCACCCCCGACGGCACCAACATCCGGGACTACGTCCACGTGGACGATCTCGTCGATGCGCACCTCCGCGCGATGGAGCGCATCGAACCCGGGAGAACCGAAGCGTTCAACATCGGGATCGGGAAGGGCGCATCCGTGCGCGAGGTGATCGAAGCCGTCAAACGGGTGTCGGGATCCGATTTTAACGTGCAAGAAGCCCCGAGGCGCCCAGGGGACGCGATCGCCCTCTTCGCGGATCCCTCGAAGATCCAGAGCGAACTCGGGTGGTCGGCGCAGCACACCGATCTCGACGAGATCGTGCGCAGCGCGTACGACTGGATGAAGGCGCACCCGAAGGGCTACGACGACAAGAACTGATCAGTTCCCGTCAAGTCGGGGCGCGGCGCTCGCGACCAGGCGGATCGTCGGGGTATCGATCTTCCCAGCGATCCCTGCGTCCTGCAGGTCGTTGGGCTGGATCACCAGATCGATCGTCGCACGCTTCAATCGCGGCCCGACGTCGTACTCCAGATCGAACCGGACCTCGTTCAAACCCACCAACAGCGGCGCCTCGATCTCCGATTCGTACGCGCCGTCAATGTACGTCGTCACGACATACCAAAGCTCGTACGGCCCGTTCTCATCGTCCCCGTCCCGCCGCTCAAGCCGCGTCACCCGCTCCTCACCCGACGATGGATCACGGAACGACACGAACTCGATCCACGTGGACTCGATGTTCGGGGTCAGGATCGGATTCACGGGATACGGCCCGAACGAATCGCCCGTCCGGATCATCGACGTGAGACGCTGCATCACGATGCGTGACACCACGTGGGTCGAAGCACCCTCGCTCGTCGCCTTGTACCCCTTGAACGACGCATCGAGCGCCGCCATCGTCGCCGTCAGCAGCGTGCTCGTGATCGCGAGCGCGATCAGGAGCTCGACCATGCTGAACCCGCGACGGACTTGTTTCACGGCCTTGCGCATCAGTACGCTCCTTCCCGGTACGTCCCGCGCACCGCCGGCATCGACAAGGGCAGCATCAACCCCGAAGGCAAGCGCATATTCGGATCGTGACGGATCGTGATCCGACCGAACCCATTGAACGGAACCGGGGTCGAACCAGCGGGCTGGGGCTGGTCGTAGTTCACATCAGCGAGCCCGTCACCCGTCGTGTCGTACCCAACGATCGGGACACCATCAACGATCGGGAGCTCGGAAGGATCCACCGACTCGAAGTCCCCGTCCTCGGAGCCGAAGTACCCGAGCGACGCATTGAACCCCGCTGGGTTCCCCACGGGGTTCCCCGCGACATCCACCATCGGACCCTCGCCGACCGTCGGGTCGAACGTCAACAGCAGCGCACCCGTGATATCCGTGTTCCCACGCGCATCGAGCACACCCGCGATGATCGCGCCCTGCAGACGGACATCCTGCTCCGGAGGAGAGTTGAACGTCCCCAGGTCCACCGAGTAGTTCGGGAGCATCATCGAGCTCGTCTCGATGTGCTCCATGTCATCCGCATCCGGATTCAGATACGCGTTCTCGGGCTCCTCCGGGTGCACCTGCGTGAACCGCGTCGCACCAGTGAACTGCATCTTGTTCCGGACCTGGGTGTAGTTGTCGGGGGTATCGCTCACGATCGACCCCACGACCAGACAATCGTGGAAACGCAGATTGTTCGAGTACCGCTTCGAGTCCACGACACGATCCCCGTTGATCACCAACGGCTCGGGGAGCAGCGCGTAATCGCCGCCGAACGCGGCCACCTCACTCTGCGGCACGTCGCCCTTGTCGAGCGGCGAGATCGCCGGGTCCGTCATCATGATGTACGCGCTCGGAGGGATCGCGGACCCCGGGAGCATCGTCGGCGCATCGCTCGCGTCCTCCCCGGCGTCGTCGCCGTAGACGAACCGCTCATACTTGGGCTCCGGGTACCCGTCGTCCCCGAGCACGTTCAGCCCGTACTGCTGCCACATCACGTGCGTGTTCCCCGAGTACGCCTCGACATACGTCGAACCCACGAACGTGCAGTTCTCGAATAGCCCGTTCAGACCCATCGGGATCCGCACATTCCGGAACGTCATGTTCCGGAACACCGGACGGTAATACAGATCCGAATAGCTCGGCGAGTTGAACGGCGCCTTCTCGAAGTACGCCCAGTCGTAGTTGTCCGGACGACCATCAAAGTCCCCGTCCTCGTACACGGGGGAGTAGTACGGCGCATCCGCGCCCCCCGGGTTGTCACCGAGAGTCCACGCGGGGAGCGACCCCTGCGAAGTCCCGAGCTGATCCGCGACCTGCTGCCAGAACGGATCCCCGTCGGCGGCCGCCATCAGCGCGTTCTCCGTATCCGCGAAGCTCGTCGCATCGATATCCGGGAGTGTCAGATCATCCGCATTGAACTCGAGCGGCGCTTCGTTCTCATCCGCGACGATCGAACCACGCAAACGCTCCTCGACCGGGCCCTGGTTGTCCTCCCACTCCGCAAGCGTTGTCTTGAACACGAGCGAACCGGCCACCTTGGCGTACCGATCCATCGCGTCGAGATACCCGTCGCGCCACCCCAGCTCCTGATCCGGATACGTGGAATGGATCGCATCGAAATCGCGCGCTTCCTCCCCGTCGTCGGGCTCGTAGATCCCGTCCGAATCGTCATCGATGAACCCGGACACCCCGTTCTTGTTCCGATCCGGGGTCCCCGAATCGATGAGCATCGCGAGATCGTCATCGATACCCGTGAACTCCGGGGAAGACCCGTCGAGCCCCGCACGCGTCCCGGCAATCAGACCAGCACCCATCGTCACGCGCCCGTCGTTGTTCGAGTCGTAGTGACGGAGGAAAATATCGTAATCGTCCAGATACCCGTCCCCCGTCGCATCGAGGAACGCGCCGTCCGGATCCGTGTCACCGTCCAGATCGACATCCGCCGGGATGTTCGCGCCCTCGATCGGGTGACCAAATCGCAGACGGTTGTCCGCATCCACATCCGCCGCCGCGAGCGAATCCCAGAAGTCCTCGATCTTGTCGTCGAGATCCGAATCCAGCCCGTAGAAGTCCGATCGCATCACAACCGGATCGCCGGCCTCGTAATCGACCTCGTCGTACCGCGTCCCGAGGTCCCCCTCGATATGGACGTTCTTCCCGATCAGGATCTTCGAGTGCGCGATGATCGCTTGATCCACGCTCTTCGTGATCCGGTAGTCACGCGAAATCGTCCGACGGATCGGCTCGTTGTTGCGCGTGAAGTCGTACACGATCCCCTCGACGATCACCCGGATATACGCGCCACCAGCGAGGGGTGCGTACCGGATCTGGAACGCCGGAGGCGGGCTCGAGTTGTCCGGATCATCCCACGACTCCACCATCACCGCCGGGGTGTTCACCCAGTTGCTCGCGGCATAGACCGAATCGTCCGTCCCGATCGGCGCGCTCTGGATCGCCGCCGAATCGAGATACCCCAGCCCCGTGATGATGTTCTCATCCGCGTTGTGGATGTTCACCAGCGCCTCAGCGATCCCACCCGGGAGCGCCCCCTCGCTGTACCCCATCCGGGGCGCCGTCACGCTGTACGTCCCGATATCCCCCGACGCGCCGGACCACAACGCCCACGACAGATCAGAATCGACCTCGCCCTCGGCCACCACGAACCGCGACGACGCCTCGTTCAGTCTCGACTCCGCGACCGCCATCCCCGTCTCCGCCGCGTTGATCGCACGCATCACGTGCAGGTGCATGCTCGCCGTCCGGATGTTCCCCGTCGAAGCGATGCTCATCGCGGCCACCAACGACCCGAAGAGCACCAGGAACATCATCGACAACACCGATGCGATCCCACGACGATGCGCCACGAGCATCCGCTTGATCCGCGCAGTCCGACTCGTCCCGGGTTGTTCAGTTCGTTGGGTCATAGCGTTGTATCCGTCCGTTGTGCCGAGCACCTGTGATCCGTCTCCGATCCCCTGACGACCGTCCCGATCACGGGACGATCCAGACGACCTCCGCGACGATGTCCGCTTCAGCGTCGTTCAAGCCCTGATACAGCACCTGAACCGTGACCCTCAGCGGGTACTCGTCCACATCCCGACCCGGGAAGTCCCCGCTGGGCTCTTCCGTGAAGTTGTCCGCGAGCGCCGTCCCCGGATCAAACGGATCGACCTTCTGCACGATCACACGCTGGGTCCACCCCGTCATGGGCTGCGCCACGAACTCCCCGTTCATGTCCTCCCCGAGCTCGGTCCCGTCCACCGTCAGTTCCGGGATCACCTCCCCGAACGCGTTGATCGGACCCGGGAGATCCCCGTCCCCGTGACCGGCCGTCCCGACAAAGCTGAACGTCATCCCATCGAAATCATCGATGTCATCAAAGTCGTCAACCGTGACCTCCCCAGCATCGGGACCCCACCCGTGCAGCACCCCGCCCTCCCCGTCGTCCTCGATAAACAGCCCGTTCACCGGGTCGTGCTTGGGCATGTGCCTGGTGAGCTCGCGGATCTCGTTCGCGAGGTACGTCGCGCTCGCCGCGTGGGAGCTCCACGAGTTCGAGCGGATGAACGCCGTCTGGGCATCGACCATCGCGAGGACCCCGACCCCGATGATGATCGTCGCCATCATCGTCTCGATCAGCGTGAACCCCGTCCGGGTCCGCGCGGATCGCCTCGATCTCGTTCGCGTTCTCGTCATCCGATGAACCTCCGATCGGCCCGTTCAAAGGCCGCTCTCACTGTTCATCATCGATTACTGAACGATCTGGCTCATCTTGAAGATCGGAAGAATGATCGCCATCGCGATGAATCCGACGACTGAACCCATGATGATGATCATGATGGGCTCGATCATTCCGGTAACCGCTTTGATCTGGTCCTTCAGCTGACGCTGGTAGTACTCCGAGATCTCGTCGAGAACCTCCCCGAGCTTACCGGACTCCTCACCCGCGCCGATCATCTGCACCACCGCTTTGGGGAGCAGCGCCGAATCCTGGAGGGGCGCCGCGATCTTCCGACCCTGCTTCACCGAACCATGGACCTTGCGCCACAAACCCTCGAAGAGCTTGTTCCCCGAGATATCCCCCGTGATCGTGATCGTGTCGAGCATGGGCACACCCGCGTTGATCAGCTGTCCCATGGTCTGGAGCGAACGGGTGATGTACAACGAGCGGAACATGGACTTCACCACAGGGATCGTGAGCTTCGTCCGATCGATCCAGAACGCCCCCATCTCCGTCTTCGCGAACGCCCAGAACAGCCCCACGGCCACAGCGAGCCCCCCCAGCAGGAACGGCCACTGCTCCATCAGGGTCTTCGACAGCATCATCAGGAAGTTCGTCGCCCAGGGCAGCACGTCCTCTTTCCCCTCGAAGATCGTGTAGAACTTCGGGAGCACGAACGTGAGCAGGAACACCGTCACACTGACGGCCATGATCCCGATGATCGCCGGGTAGATCGCCGCGCCCACGACCATCTTGCGCGTCTCGATCTGCTGCGCGATGTACGCACCGATCCGCTCGAGCATCTCCGAGAACGAACCCGACATCTCCGACGCGCGCACCATGTTGATGTACAGCGGCGAAAACAGCTTCGGATGCTTCACGAGCGCCTCGGAGAACTGCTTACCGGACTCCACGTCCGACTTCAGATCCTGGATCACCCGTTTGAAACCCTTGTGCTCCGTCTGGTCAGCGATCCCGTCAAGCGCCGCGCGCAGGTTGATCCCCGCGCGGATCATCACCGCGAGCTGGGACGTGAAGTCCAGCACGTGCTTCTGGGTCGGTTTCCCCGTGTTCATCTCCGCGAGCTTCTTGACAAAGCCCGACTCCGAGATCCCCGCTTTCAAGGGCTCGACCGAGATCACGTGGACACCCTGGTTCCGCAGGACCGCCGCCGCCGAAGCCGCGTTGTCCGCAACAAGGGTCCCCGTACGGGACTGTCCCTGCTTATCCCTGACCTGGTACTTGTAGTTCGCCATCGGGGGTCCGCGCGCTCCTTACGCCACGAGCTGCCGCTCGAGCTTGTCCGGGTGGACCGCCTGCGCGATCGCGTCCTCTTTACTGATCGTCCCGTTGAAGTACAGCTCCGCGATCGACGAGTCGAGCGAGCACATCCCGATCGCCCGGGACGTCTCGATCACGTTCGGGATCTCGAAGATCTTGTTCTCACGGATCAGGTTCCGAACAGCGGGGGTACACAGCAGCGTTTCCACGGCCGGGACCATCCCGGGACGATCGCTCCGGGTGAACAGCGTCTGCGAGATCACCGCTTGGAGGGTCGTCGAGAGCATCGAGCGGATCTGGTTCTGCTGACCGCTCGGGTACATATCGATAATACGAGACACCGTCTGCGAAGCGTTCACCGTGTGGAGGGTCGAGAGCACCAAGTGCCCCGTTTCCGCGGCGGACATCGCCAGCGACGTCGTCTCCAGGTCACGCATTTCGCCCACGAGGATGATGTCCGGGTCCTGACGAAGCGCGTGCTTCAGACCCGAAGCGAAGCTCACCATGTCGCGCCCGAGCTCGCGCTGCTCGATCAAACACTGGTCCGACTCGAACAGGTATTCCATCGGGTCTTCGAGCGTGATGATGTGCTTCCTGTAGCGCTCGTTCATCGCCTGGATCATCGCCGCGAGCGTGGTGGACTTCCCCGACCCCGTGTCACCCGTCACGAGCACGAGCCCGCGCGGGAGGTACGTCAACCGAGCGATGACCTCGGGGAGACTCAGCGCCGACAACGGGGGGACCGTCGTCTGGATCGCACGCATCGCCATCCCGATCATCCCGCGCTGCATGTGCACGTTCACACGGTACCGAGCAAGACCCTCAATCTCGTACGAGAAGTCCACATCCCGGGCTTCCTCGAAACGCTCGCGCACGAACCGGTTGCTCATATGCTCGAACATCGCCGCGACCTCGTCCTGGGTCAGCGCCGTCTCCGTCATCGGTGTGATCACCTGGTGGATCCGCACCGTCGGCGGCTCACCCGCGATGATGTGAACGTCCGAAGCATCGGCTTCATGCGCCTTCCGAAGGATCGCGTCGAGTTCCACACCAAGTCTCCTCGGGGTTGAGCAGGTCATTGAGCAGGACCGGGACAGACCCGATCCTCCCCGTCCATCGGACGGATCGACCACCCGATCCACCGATCCCGCGGAGGACTCTCCCAAATCAGGGACCTTCAAACACCCAGAAACCCCCGGTTCCGAGCACTCTACCCCGACCCACACCCCCCAATCCCTACAACCGGCCCCCCTCAGCGCCCGGCGGCCGCGTCCCGCGCTTCCACCGCCAACTGGTCCACCCGCTCATTCTCCGGATGCCCATCGTGCCCCCGGACCCAGTGGAACCGGATCTCGTGCTGCTTCCGGAGCCCATCGAGCTCCTTCCACAGGTCATCATTCTTCACGGGCTTCTTCCCGGCCGTCCTCCACCCCTTCTTGATCCACCCGTCCATCCAGGTCTCCAGACCCTTCAGCACATACTGGGAATCCGAATACAGCTCGACCACGCTCTCCTTCCCCAGCGCGCTCAGCCCCCGGATGACGGCCGTCAACTCCATCCGGTTGTTCGTCGTCTCCCGCTCCCCCCCGTTCCGCTCCTGCTCCTTCCCCGTCCTCGGGTGACGGAGCAGATACGCCCACCCCCCCGGCCCGGGATTCCCCGAGCACGCGCCGTCCGTGTACAACTCGACCCTCGACCTCGTGTCTTGTCCTGTTTCGTCACTCACGCGCCGATCATACCGACCCCACACCCCCAAGCCCCGACTACCATCGATCCATGAGCACCAGCGCCGCACTTTCCGCCCGTGTCCATCGCATCGAGATCCACCCCAAACCCCACGCCGGCGACCCACGCGCCGCCGATCTCATCGCGAAAGCCGCCCTCCTCGGGGTCACGATCGACCACGCTGCCTCCGCCGCCGTCTACCTCATCGAAGCGGACCTCTCCGACGACCAGCTCGACACCATCGTCTCCAAACTCCTCTGCAACAGCGTCGTCGAAGACTCAACCCTCGGGGTCCGGGACCCCAGCGCCACCCTCGTCGAGGTCCACCCCCTCCCCGGGGTCATGGACCCCCCGGCCCAGTCCGTGATGAACGCCATCAAGGAACTCACCGGGATCGACGCGCAGGTCACCACCGCGCACCGCTACGAAATCTCCGGCCTCTCCAAAGCTGAATCCCTCGACATCGCGCGCAAGGTCCTCTCCAACGCGATCGTCTCCGCCGTCCACGACTCCCCCCAGCACCCCGAGTCCCTCCCCAAGGGTCACGCGCACCCCTTCAACCTCACGCACATCCCCATCCGGAACCTCTCGGACCCCGATCTCGAAACCCTGAGCCGGGACGGGCACCTCTTCCTCGACCTCGAAGAGATGCGCGCGATCCAAGCGGAGTACCAGCGCCTCGATCGGGACCCCACCGACATCGAGCTCGAAACCCTCGCGCAGACCTGGTCCGAGCACTGTGTCCACAAGACTCTCAAATCCACGATCCGCTACACAAGCGACGACCCCGAGCAGGACCCCGTCTACCGATCCAACCGACCCGGGCACGAGCACAACACCGACGGGTCCGTCACGATCCACAACCTCCTCAAGTCCACCGTCGCCGCCGCGACCTTCGAGCTCATCGAAGAAGGGCTCGACTGGACCCTCTCCGTCTTCGTGGACAACGCCGGGATCATCCGTTTCGACGACGATCACGCCGTCTGCATCAAGGTCGAGACCCACAACCACCCCAGCGCCCTCGAACCCTACGGCGGCGCCGCCACCGGTATCGGCGGCTGCATCCGCGACATCATCGGGACCGGTCTCGCCGCCAAACCCATCGCGAGCACCGACGTCTTCTGCGTCGCGCCCCCGAACACCGACACCATCCCCGAGGGCTGTCTCCACCCCACCACCATCCTCACCGAGGTCGTCGCCGGGGTGCGCGACTACGGGAACCGGATGGGGATCCCCACCCTCAACGGCGCGGTCTGGTTCGACCAGCGCTACATCGGAAACCCCCTCGTCTACTGCGGCTGCATCGGGATCATGCCCACCAACCTCATCGCCGGCGACGCGCAGCCCGGAGACCGCATCATCGCCCTCGGCGGACGCACCGGACGAGACGGAATCCACGGCGCCACCTTCTCCAGCGCCGAACTCACCGACTCCCACGCCGACGAGTTCTCCCACGCCGTCCAGATCGGCAACGCGATCGAAGAAAAGCGTACCCTCGACGCCATCCTCGTCGCGCGCGACCAACACGACGGCCCCCTCTTCAGCGCCATCACCGACTGCGGCGCAGGGGGCTTCTCCTCCGCGATCGGCGAAATGGGCGAGAAGATCGGCGCCCACGTCCACCTCGACCGCGCCCCCCTCAAGTACGACGGGCTCACCTACGACGAGATCTGGATCTCCGAAGCCCAGGAACGCATGGTCCTGAGTGTCCCCCAGAAGAACGTCGATACCCTCCGCGCAATCTGCGCCCAGGAGCACGTCGAACTTGCCGACCTCGGAACCTTCGGGACAGACAACGCCGAGCTCATCCTCGACTTCCACGAGCACGAAGTCGCGCGACTCCCCATGCACTTCATCCACGACGGCATCCCCACCCCCACGCGCGAAGCGCACTGGACCACCCCCACTCCCCCCACCAACGGAACCACCTCCAACACCTCAATCCAGGACGCGCTCCTCACCCTCCTCGCGCACCCCAATATCGCCTCCAAGCACTGGATCATCCGTCAATACGACCACGAAGTGCAGGGCAACACCGTCGTCAAACCCCTCGTCGGCCCAACCCGCCGTGGACCGTCCGATGCGAGCATCGTCGAGCCCGTCCCGGGTTCCAACCAAGGGCTCTCCATCGCCTCGGGTCTCGCAACGGGTCTCGAAGCCGACCCCTACCAGATGGCGCTCGCCGCCATCGACGAGTGCGTCCGCAACCTCGTCTGCGCCGGGACCGACCCGTCGCGCATCGCGATCCTCGACAACTTCTGCTGGCCCTCCTGCAAGAAACCCCAGAACCTCGCCTCCCTCGTCCGCGCCGCCGAAGGCTGCTACGACGCCGCCAAAGCTTTTAAAACCCCTTTCGTCTCCGGCAAAGACTCACTCAACAACCAGTTCACCACCAAGTCCGGCGAAACCATCGAGATCCCCCCCACCCTCCTCATCACCGGGATGGGGATCGTCCCGACCCTCGACCACACCGTCACCTCCGATGCCAAAGCCGCGGGATCGACCATCGCCCTCGTCGGGAAACACCAACCCAAGCTCGGCGCGTCCCACGCGCAGCGCCTCGGGCTCGTCGAACACACCGACGAAACACCCAGCGTTGATCTCACATCAGCACCCAAGCTCATGCGCGATCTCCACAGCGCCATCAAGTCCGGGCTCATCGACAGCGCCCACGACATCTCCGACGGCGGCGCCCTCGTCACCATCGCAGAAATGCTCATCGCAGGGTCCACAACCGATCGCCCCATCGGGTTCACGGGCACCGCGCCCCTCGATCACGCGCTCGCATTCGCGGAACCCCCCACGTGTGTCCTCGTCGAAACCCGGGACATCGCCGCGCTCACCATCGCGCTCGGCGCCGACAACATCCGCGCCCTCGGGACCCTCGACGACACGGGCACCCTCTCATGGGACAGCGTCAACCTGGGCGTCGAAGACCTCGCCCGCGCCTGGCGCTCCATGCTCGATTGGTAAGCAGATTCAGGCCGCCCCAGCCACCGCGACTGATTCATCCGACGCGGACTCACCGCCGAACACACCGAGCCAGCGCCCAATGTCGGCCGTGAACTCCGCCTTCGTCACACACACACTCGCGCCCAGACCCAACGCCTCGCGCTTCGTCCAGTCGTCCTGGTTCGCCGTGATGACGTGGAACGGCGCGAACTCGTTCAGCCCCAGCTTCGTGTACTCCCTCAGGATCTCGAGCCCGTTCACACCCGGGAGATCGAGATCGCACAAGACCAGATCGAAGGAAACCTCTTTCGATTCCGCGGCCGCGCGGACCCGATCGAGCCCCTCCGTCCCCTTCGAGATCCACTCGACCATGTGACCCCCCCGGCGCTTGAGCAGCGTGCTCAGCAGCGTCGCGGCGAGCGCATCGTCCTCGATCAACAAAATCCTCAAGGGCTGGTCACCCTGAACCCTGGGCTTCGAAATCGGCGCAGCCGCGCCACCCGTTCTCTCCCCAGACTCATCGCGCCCGAAACCCTGGACCCCGTGCAGTTGCACGTTGTTCCGCCCCGATTCCTTCGCCCGGTACACACACTCATCCGCTTCCTGAACAATGGTCAACCCCGACACAACACGCCCGGGTTCACCCGCGTCCGTCCCCGAGACCCCGATACTCACCGTCAAGCTCAGCTCGTTCGGAGCACCCTCGATCGCGCTGAGATCGATCGGAGATCCACTGATCTCGACCCGCAACGCCTCCGCGAGCTCCGCCGCTTCGCTCGACCCCATCCCCGAGAGCACGATCCCGAACTCCTCACCCCCGTACCGACAGATCAACCCCTTGTCCCCGATCACACCCTCCGCGCGACGCGCCAGCTCGACCAGCACCGCATCACCCGCGGCGTGCCCGTGCGTGTCGTTCACACTCTTGAAGTGATCCGCGTCGAGGAACAACATCGAGAACCCAACCCCGTCGGAACGGAACCGCTCAAACGATTCCTCAATCTTCTGGTCGAACTGCTTCCGATTCGCCACCCCCGTCAGACCGTCCGTCGTCGCTTGACGCGCCAGCGCCTCGCTCTGCCGCTGCATCGTGATCTGATGCTCAAGCTCACGCTCCTGCGCCTCCGCAACAAGCTGACGGGGATCCTTGAAACCACCGATCTCCGTGTTGAACAACTCCGCGAGGGTCTCCGAAGCCGTCGTAACCTCCGAGATCAGATCCTCCAGATCCAGACCGTGCTTCGGGAACCAGGACGAAAGCTTGTCCTCCACCCGGCGCATCGCCGGCCCCGGATCCTCAACACTCATCACATCCGCGACGAGTGTCGCGAGCGCCACGACCCGCACGATCGATTGATCCTCGACATCCGTCGATTCACCGTCGTGGTGATGCTCGATCGCATCGACGATATGCGTCGGGAGATTCCACTTCCGCGCGAGTTCCGAACCGGCCAACGCATGGTCGAACCCGAACTCCTCCCGCTCCACAGCGCTCAACTCCGAATGCTCAACCCCCTCGATCACCTCCCCGTATCGCTCCTTCATCGCCGTGTACATCGCGAGCATCCCGATGTCCTGGAACAGCGCCGCCGTAAAGACCTCGTCCCGATCAGCGACCCGGAGCCGCTCCGAGAGAATCCTCGCACACGCCGATCCGAGCACCGCGCGCCTCCAGTGCGCCGTCGTATCGAATCCGGAATCATCACCCCCGGCGTTCGTGACCTCGACGAGCGAGAACCCCAGCACGAGCGATTTGACCGTGTTGATCCCCAGATACCCCATCGCGCGATCGATCGATCCGCAACGCGTCGTCAACCCGTAATAACTCGAGTTGACCGTCTTGAGCACCTTCCCCGAGAGCGCCTGATCCTGCTGGACCGATTCCGCGATCTCGTGCATCGAGACATCGGGATTCCCCGTCAGCTCAAGCACCCGGACCGCAACGCCCGGCAACGAAGGCAACGACGGACACGCAAGCACATCCTGGAGCAACTCGTTCGACATACCACTCGACCCCACGTCAGACGAAACACAAACTCTCTCCGCGCCCGAACGAGCGCTGACGACCCCCCGAATGTCGGCATCCGACCGACGAAACCTGAGCACGCATGGGGAAACAACCCCAGATTCAATAAGTCGTTTCCAGATACCGATTTGGATCGCGCAAAGCCCCGCCTTCTCTCAGGAATCGCCCCTCGAACAAGGCAGAATCAGCGCAGCCCGTACTCGTTGAGCTTCCGATAAAGCGTGCGCTCCCCGATCCCCAGCAACTTCGCCGCGCGCTCCCGATTCCCCCCCGTCAGCTTCAACGTCTCTCGGATCGCCTGCCGCTCAAGCTGCTCAAGCGAAGTCCCCGCGAGCGATCCCGTCGAGATCGACGTCTCCCCACCATCGTCCCCCTCGCGCACCTCGTCCGGCACATCCTCGGGACCGATCACCCCCCCACCCCCCCCACCGTCCCGACCCAGGTACATCACCACCATCGTCTGGACCAGGTTCAACAACTGACGCACATTGCCCGGCCACGAATACGCAGTCAAACGCATCATCGCCGCGTCCGACACCTCGGGGGTCGCTTGCCCGGGACGAAGCTCGAGCGCGAACTTCGCCACAGCATGGCGCACAATCCGGGGAATGTCCTCGCGCCGTTCGCGCAGCGCCGGGAGATGCACCATCGTCCCCTTGATCCGGAAATACAGATCCTGACGGAACGTCCCCTCCCTGATCATCGCTTCCAGATCCCGGTTCGTCGCGCTCACCAAACGCACGTTCACATGGCGCGACTCGTTCGCGCCCAAACGCACCACCTCGCCGCTCTCCAGAACCCGCAGCAGCTTCGCCTGCATCGTCAGCGGCATGTCCCCGATCTCATCGAGAAACAGCGTCCCGTTGTTCGCGTACTCGAACACCCCCTCACGGTCCTTGTCCGCACCCGTAAACGCCCCGCGCACGTGCCCGAACAGCTGGTCCTCGAGCAGGTTCTCCGCCTGACCCGCGCAGTTCATCGACACGAACCGCTTCGGAGCCCGATCCGAGTTGTTGTGCACCGCTCTCGCGATCAACTCCTTCCCCGTCCCGCTCTCCCCCGTGATCAGCACCGCGATATTCGACTTCGCAACGGTGCGCACCGTCTGGATGATCTTCCGCATCGACTCCGCGCCGGCGATGATCCCCTCGAACCCCTCGTGCTGCACGAGTTCCTTGAGCTCCCCCGACTCCCCGCGCAGCACCGATTGCTCCGCCGCGCGCTGCACCACACTCCGGAGCACCGTCAGATCCAGTGGCTTCTCGACGAAATCAAACGCGCCGTGCTTGAACGCATCCCGCGCCGTCGGCACATCCCCGTGCGCCGTCACCATGATCGTCTCCGCGTCGGGCTGGAACTCCGAAGCAAGATCCAGCACCCGCATCCCCGCGTCCGACCCGTCCGCGTTCACCCCCTCGATCCCCGCGCTCTCGGGCATCCGCAGATCCGTGATGATGATGTCGAACTTCCCGCCCCGGAGCTCCCGCGCCGCGCCCTCGATCCCGTGCACCGTCGTGCACACATGGCCGGGCTTGCGCAGCGCCTCGACGATCACATCCGCGTGCTCTTCCTCGTCCTCGACGATCAGCACCTGCGCGATCAACGCCTCGGACTCTTTGGTGGTTCCTTCGCTCATCAGGTGACTTTATACACCTCAAACCACGATCCGCGCCCCGACCTCACCCCGGCGCAGCCCGCACACCCCGATCGCGATCGCGTCCGCGAGATCCGCCGGGGTCGGGAGCTCCGAAAGCCCGAACAGGTGCTGCACGCTCGTCTGGATCTGCTCCTTCGTCGCGCGCCCCGACCCCGTCATCCCCTTCTTCACCTCCGCGGGCTTGAGCTCCACCAGCTCCACCCCCATCGACTGGGCCGCAAGCATGATCACCCCGCGCCCATGCGCCATCGTGATCACCGTCGCCGGGTGCTTCGGATTCGCGAACATCCCCTCCAGCGCCACCACATCGGGCTCGCACGACTCGATCACCCCCCGGATCTCGAGATCCAGCTCCACCAAGCGCTCCGCAACGCTCGGGCGCGTCTTCCCCTTCGTCAGCCGGATCACCCCCGCTTCAACGATCGCCGGGCGCACCGCGTCCCCCTCGACACACCCGAACCCCGTAATCGTCAATCCAGGATCGATCCCGAGCACACGCATGAACTCAGTGTACAACACCCATCCGCGCCATCGTCGCCACGATCGCCTTCACCATCACATCCCCCTCCAAATTCACCCGGTCCCCCTTCTTCCGCTCCGAGATCGTCGTCCGTTTGAGCGTCTCCGGGATGATCGCGCACTCGATCCACGACCCGTCCTCAGCCACCCCCGCGAGCGTCAGCGACACCCCATCGATCGTCACCGACCCCTTCGGGACCATCGACGACCTCAATCCTTCGGGCACCCCGATCCGGATCCGCCACCCGTCCGACTCATCGATCCCGATCACCTCACCCACCCCGTCCACATGACCCTGGACCTGGTGCCCATCCAGTCCGTCCCCCATCCGCAGCGGCCGCTCCAGGTTCACGCGCGTCCCCACGACCCAATCCCCCAAAGTCGTCTTGCTGAGGGTCTCGTGCATCGCATCGAACACCCACCCCTCGTCCGTACGTTCCACCAGGGTCAGACAGCACCCCGAACACCCCACCGAATCCCCCGCCCCGGGCTCGTAGTCGAACCCACCCGGGTCGATCACGATCCGACGACCCGAGTCCGTCACATCGCTCCTCACCACCGTCCCGATCGCGCGCACAATCCCTGTATACATACCCAACCCTTGCCCCCACTCCCCCCCGGGTCAAATCCGACGATCCCGGACCATCCAACCCCACCCCTGCTATCCTTCCACTCGCGCCACAAGCGATACTGACACCCCCCGACCCCCCAAAGCCCCGGGAGTCCCGACCCATGACCACCCTTCCCCTCCTCCCCCGCTCCGCC